>ENA-USYV01000503-USYV01000503.1-human-gut-metagenome-genome-assembly--contig:-NODE-503-length-45689-cov-10.968276_pt1 | contig 45689 bp, 44 predicted proteins | sample MGYA00250066_ERZ773514 | MGnify/ENA primary metagenome ERZ773514 (study PRJEB29103, sample SAMN06112049) | human gut metagenome | biome: human gut; feature: ankylosing spondylitis patient; material... | reverse complement strand
AAGAGCCGTATGCGGGAAAACCGCACGTACGGTTCTGTGAGGGTTAGAGGCAGCAATGCCGTCTTTCTACTCGACCCCAGCAGGGCCCGAACAACCACCAATTTGATTTGTTTAAATGTCATGGTGCTGCTCCTTTTATTCCGCGCCCAAAAGACCGCCAAAATAAAAACGATCAAGCATAGGGATGTCGTCATCACTTACACCGGTAACAATGCAGTCACCCGAAACATATCCGCTACAAGCGGCATACATACCGAGATTCTTAATCCAAAAAAATTTAAGACCGCTGCGGATATCGCTTACAGCGCTAGTTACTTCCGTTCCGTTTTCAACTATTTCATACTCTGTTTTATCGCCGTTAAAGACAGCGCCGGTGGTGTGTATTTCCTCGTCTAGGATGTCTGTTAAAACGGACTGCACGCCTTCAAACCCTTCTAAATCAATAGTGTCGGTTTCGTTATCGTCGATATATTCAAGGTCTTTTAACGCGGCCTCAATGACGTGCTTAACACGGCTCGAAGTGTCAATAAAGTGATAAACAGACTTGAGAATCTTTTCTTCTTCGCCTTCAGGACGGCGGCCGCATAAATAACCAACTAAGACATAAGCGGCGAAGGCCGGATTATCGTAAATGTCATAAGCGGCGCGGGCCTGCTGCAAGAATTGAAATAGCTCCTCGTAACCCGTTGTTTTTTCGTCACTTACGAACGTGGAAACAAAATAAGGGGCGGGCGCAAGTCTTTCACCGGACTGAATAGCCGTGAGGATTGAACGTGCGGCGACTGCGGGGAGCGTGGAAATCTTTAAAAGTTTCGTCATTTTGATTTACCTCTGATTAAATAGAGTTGATAAGTACGAAAGCGGCAAACAATGCGAGCGCGATAGCGAGAGCGATAGGCGCCGGAATAAGACCATCGATAAGACCAAAAAGGGCCGCGATCATGAGCGCTATTACTACTAATAAGAATGTCGCTTTTATTGCTCGTGTCATTTTTGTTTGCCTCTAAACGTTATAAAAGTTAATTTGTTATTACGATGATTGAAACTATATACCGCTTTTAACGTTAACGCAAGTTAAACGATAAAAAATGTTATTAGGTACATTCCCTAACGTTAGTATCGTTACTTTCGTTATCAGTTAGATGTCTCGTTTAGTGGCGCCGTTACGCTGTAGCTATTTAGGAGAATGAGACAAGGCGCGCCCGTTACCATTTAGAGCGCAAAAGCGTGTCTTATTTGGAAATCTCGTAACGATAAGTCGAGTCGTAATTTAATCGCTAAAAAGGGTTGTAAAAACAGGGGTTTTAGTTTACGTTTTCTACTTCTCGCCTTCTAATTTAAATAAGAAAAATATATATATATATATTGGGGAGGAGGAGAGGGAAAAAGGCGACCAAAACCCCTTTTTTACAACCATACCAATAATTAGGGATATTTTAAGGCTTTTCGGCGCCCGGAAGGTTTACCCAATGGAAGCACCGACCGATAGCGGAATTGCAGCAGGTTGATTAAAGCAGCAGAGCGGCGCGGGCGTTGTCAGTGAATCGGAGCGAAACACCGGAGCGGCGCGCCTGTCTCACAACCTTTTGGTAAGCGAACGCGAGGAATAACCCCATTGAGATCGCGCGCGTGTCGGTCGTCTTGCTATTTACTCAACATAATATCCGTTATGTTGAATACATCTTTAAATGCTTGCAGTACGCATAATTTTACCCACCTTTATCCCCGAGAGTTTGCCGCGCCGACCCCCACCCCCTGGGCCGGCCGCGTCGCGCCGCCTCTTACTGCTCCAAGAAATTTTTGGCACTCCCAAACCGTTACGACCTAGGAGGGGTGATTTAACACTCGCCTCCAAAAATTTTTCCACATTGTGAAAAACCGTTTTACAATTACGGCTAACAATATGAAATCCCAAGAGAAAATGAAGATCTACGTCGATATTGCCTACAACGACAAAGGGCGGCGAATCGGCAGCGGACATCCCCGCGCAAAGTTCACCGACGCCGATGTCGAGCACGTTCTTATGCTCCGAACCACGGGCATGACAACCCGCGAAATCGCAGACAAAATGGAAATGTCAGAAAGCACCGTGCGCTCCTACATCCGCGGAGTTCGCAGGAGTCAGCCTCCGATGTCTTGGAAAAGGAAGGAAATCGAATGCGGGAAGTAAAAACAAAAACCGGCGCCAGCGTCAAAGAATGGAAGCCGCCGACAACCCAAGAAAAAGCAGCGCAGAATGTCTGCCGCTCCAAGAAGCCCGACAAGTCGCTTCGCAATCGCGAGGGAAGAGTCGCGCTCCGCGAGATGGTAATGCCCGAGCTGGGATTGGTGCCGCGTGATATTCCGCCCGCAGAAGACGGGGACGTTTTATGCGAAGCTCGTATCCAACATCTTTGCGATTTTCTCTCCTCGGGAGGTGTGCTTCAGAAGTGGCTCGATGCGGCAGGCGTAACACGAGGTCAGTACACCTACAGAAAAAATCGTCAGGAAGGCCTCAAAATGCGCCTAGAAGAGGCGATGTACATAGGGTGCGATGCCCTAGCTGACCGAGCGCTGGAAATCGCTCACAAGCCGTTTATAACGGTTGACGAGGTTGTGACGACTTTGGCCGACGGAAGACAGGTCACCGTCACCAAGACCGCTGACAATGTGTTTGCCCGCAAGCTCGCCGTTCAAGCGACGATTGACATCTTGAAAAGAAGGGCGCCCGATCGTTACGGCGACGCCGTTAAAGTGGAAGTTGCAGACTCCCGCGCTCAGGCCATTATCGACGCTCGGCGCCGTCTGCGGGAGGCGAAAGAAAAGATCATTGAAGCTGAGGTTGTGGGTTAGATAAAATGTTCCGCATAAATATCGGCGGGAGCGTACGATCGCGATATTCCTACAACTTGTCCGATAACACGTTCAATCGCAGGGCTGAGTTCTTCGTATTGGTCAAACTTAAGACGAACGGTTCCGTCGGGGGCCGTAATCTTCTTACCGATGGTAACTTCACGGCTTTTGTTCGCTTTTAAAAACTCGGCGGCTATAAGCGTTCCGTCATCTAATGTTTTGTAGTTATCATCTTGTTTATAAATGTTAATGAAGGCAATATCTCCTACTTGAATGTCGGGGGCCATGAGGCTATGTCGAACTTTTACAGCGATAATATCCGAGCCGCTGAAGTTAAACGGGACAGGTATCCTTTTGACATTATCTTTGCTTTTAACCTCTTCGATTGTTTTTAGATTTTTAAGCTGCGTCGCGATTGCGGTCCTTTGGGACTCTTGGGGCTTTTTAAAAGCGCCTTTATCTTTCGGTTCTAGGTTTGTCCCATACACCATGTTCTCAACGGTAAGCCCCAGCGCGTTTGCTATTTTTTGAAGGTTATTCGGTTGGGGGTTAGCCGTTCGTCCGTTGATAATGTCTATAATCGCAGGATGGCTTATTCCCGTAAGTTTTGCAAGGCGATAGGCGGTAATCCTTCTTTCCTGCATGAGCTCCCTTAAATGCAGGCTGAACGGCGAAGACGCTTTCTCGACGGAAGCGAGCACGTCGTCATCCAGCAAAGAATTGGCTGGAACGTTAAGAAACTCAGCGATGCTTTTAACGGTTTCCATTTTTGGGTTCGTAGCCTTTCCGGTGACAAGATTGTGAATCGCTGGAAAGGTCATGCCCGTACCCCGAGCAAGTTCGCTTTGAGAAACACTACGAGCGATCATCACTCTTCCGAGGCGATCTTTAAAGCTATTTGTGCTAGGTAGCATATCGACTCCTTAAAGCTCAAGGTACTTGCGGGAAAATTCACGCGATATTCCGGCAACAAGTCCGAGGTACTTTTTGACAAGGAAAAAAGAAGTTCCGTCGGGGTCCGCGGCGTAACGCTTAATCCACGTTCTGCCGCGGGCGTCAGTTACCTTCTCACCGAGCAAAACGAAAGGCTTTTCTTTGTCGGCGATAATCGCGGCGATTAAGACTCCATCTGCAACGTCCGCGCCGTCTTCCCGCGGAGCGTCCGTTGGGTCGGGTTCGGAGTCTTCCTCAAAGACAAAGCGCTCAATGTATACAAGGTCCCCAGCGCAAATGGCCGGGGCGAGGGCGTTGTCACTTGCTTGGACACAAACGTAGGTGCCGGAAGGGAAAGTTTGGGGGAGAGGTACTTTCTTTTTAAAAAGCCCGAAGCAATTCTCTTGAGTACAAGGGTTGGCCCGAGCAAGTTCGCTGAGATCGATAAATTCTGCCGAAGGCAACTTGTCAGCTTTAGGTGCAGTCGTGGCATCTGATAGAAGCACGGTATCGTAGGATTCTTCGCAGTCTGTACTTTGGATTAGATTTTCGGGCGGGAGGCCAAGTGCGGTTGCGATTTTCTCAATATTTTGAGGACGAGGAGACTTTGTTTCTCCGTTGAGAATGCGCCAGATCGACATAGCACTCAAGTCCGCTTTCTTGGCTAGTTCATAAGGCGACATATTGCGCATTCTAAGGATACTGTTCAGTTTCTTGCCTAGGGAAATGGTGTGAAGTGAGGGCATAAACGTGAGCTTAAAAGTTAAAAACTATAAATAGGATGTCACTATTATAACTAGATTTAACATTTCAAGGACAATTTTAAAAAGATTTAAAACCTTTAACTCAATTTATACCGATTGTTAATTTAGTTAGGAATGATATATACTAAATAACGTTTCTAACGTTTAAAGATTTAGGCGCCATTATGTGTAAAGCGAGTCAAAGAGATATTGAATACCTGCGCTCTGTTGGATGTTCACTTAAGGACATTTCAGAGAAGGTCGGGGTTAGCATTCAGACTATCTTGAGATACTCTCAGGGTGTCGTTGAAAAGCCCCTCCCCGTTATAGAGCGCGAGATAAGAAACGTCGCCGTTTTTGAGGCGCAAAGAGTTAAGCGAATCACTGCCGAATACGAAGCCTCATTAGGAGAATAAATGAACTACTTTAAAGATCAGGGGCCGCTCTTACTCATAAACGGTTATCGAATCGTTAAGATCGCAGGAAGAGGAAAGAACCCGATAGAGAATGGCTGGACTAAGAAAGTCGTCACCAAAGAGGACTGCGAAAATGACAACGCCGCAGATCGTAGCGTTGGCATAATCTGCGGCGAAGACGTTATGTGCGTTGACGCGGATATCTACGAGCACGAACTCGCAGACAGGATAATGACGATTATCAAGGGCTTACATCCTGATAGCATTATACCGATACGTTACGGAGCACGCCCCAAGTTTGCAATGCTTTTTCGTAACGTTGATAACCTTTCGCCGACTCGTTCGCCACTGTACACGAAAGGCGAGGGGGACAATAAAGTTACCGCCTGCATTGAGTTCAGAGGTAAGAATCAGCAGTTTGTCGCCTACGGCATACATCCGGCCACGGGCAAAGAGTACGAATGGGAAAACGGCTCGCCCGAGTTTTTGCCGGTAGAAGACCTACCGCCTTTGACGAAGGATGATTTTGAAAAGATCATGCAGGAGATCGACGCAACTGCGCTATCTCTTGGCTACACCCCGCCGCACCCTTCAAACAACGCATTGGCTAAGGTCGACGAGAAACTGACACCCGAAGACATATGGATTCTTAACCACGGTAAGAAGCTAGGAAAAACAATTGCGCAGTACGAGCGTGATCTGTTTGATTCTGATTTAAATCCTGCCGACTATAAGGATTGGATTACAGCAGGGCAAGCAGGACACTTCGAGTTTGACGCTGACCCAATGGCCATGGAGGCCTGGGACAGATGGTCACGGCAGGCACACAACTACAAGGACCGCGAAGAGATAGAGGCTAAATGGAGATCGTTTAAGTCGGACAGAACGAATCTTGTAACTTACAGAACGCTCCTTGAGCACATTCCAAACGGAATGGAGAGGTCGGGGTATGTCATAAACGAAAAGACTTTAGCAATCGCTATTTCCGAGCACCTTAGAGGTACGCTGAAGTTTATTCCCGACGCCAATCGTTGGATGATTTACGAAAACGGTCATTGGGCAGATAAGCACGTTACGTTTGCGAATAAGCGAATAGCTTATGCAATGGATTATGTTCTCCATCTAAAGCGGGTCGAATACGCAGGTAATACGGCTCTCAAGAAGGTAGTTGACGGACTTATAAAAAAGTACGACACAAATCTCCCTTCCTTATTGGAAAAGGTCCGTGGATACCTTATGGCCATCAGCAATATGTGCGTTACAAGTGATATTTTTGACGCCGACCGCCGTTACTTCGGAGTGGGTAACGGTGACATTGATCTCACTACGGGAGAACTTTTAAAGGCAGACCCGGAACGCTACATCTCACGACACACAAACATTTGTTTTGTTCCCGGGGCTGATTGTCCCCGCTGGAAGCAAACGCTGAGAGAATGTCTTGATAACGACGACGAGATGGTTGACTATTTCCAAAAGGTTGTGGGGCAAGCTGCTCTCGGCCAAACGAATAAGAGACTCATTGTGTTTCTCTATGGCGTGGGCTGTAACGGTAAGTCAACGATTCTTGAGGGTATGCGGGCGACGTTCGGGGACTACCAGCGCACTGCGAGCGAAGACGTGTTCTTTGGCTCCGGCGGAGGTTCTACTCGTTCAGACTTGATCGACCTCAGAGGTGCGCGTCTTATCGAACTACCTGAGACCGAGCGCGGCGGCAGGTTCAATGCTACGCAAATGAAGCGAATTACAGGCGGCGACGAGATCAGCGTCCGTGCTCCTTACGCCGCTAAGCAGGAAAGATTCTCACTCGTCGGTATCCCATTTATCGCGACAAATTATTTCCCCGACATCAAGGAAATGGACAATGGAACATGGGGCCGCATTAGTCTGATCGAGTTCCCGAGGAACTTTGATGACCCTAACTTCGTGAAGGACGAACACTTGGGCGAGAAGCTCGCGCTTGAGTATGAGGGCATTCTCAATTGGGTGATCGAAGGTGCTTTAAAGGTTCAAAAGGAAGGCCTTAAGAAACCCGAAAAAATGAAAAGAGCAGTGGACAGACACCGTGAAGAGAATGATGTTCTCGGGCAGTTTGTCGAGGAAACGTTAGCTTTTACAGGAAACGAAAAAGATCACGTAGACGGTCGCGTCCTTAACGATCGTTGGTGCAGTTATGCGAGGGACAGCAAGAACAGGTTCGGACTTAACTCCCGAAGTAAGTTAATGTCGGAGATGGTACGAAGATACAGACTTGTTAGCGTCATGGTAAGGGGAGTCCCTCGCCTTAAAGGCGTCAAACTCAGAGAGGAAGTCATGGACAGCGGCGACGAAGACAGACACTTGAACCACCTTACATAAATCACAATAGCCTCGGAATTTAACCTCCGAGGCTTTTTCGTGTCTGACAAATACCTTGAACAAGAGATCGCGACTCGGCTTGCCGAGTTCTTTGACGACCCGCTCGGGTTCGTGATGTGGGCTTTCCCTTGGGGAGAACTCCCCGAGATGTCGGTCGTGCGACTGCCCGAGCCTTGGCGCTCTCAGTTTCACTGCGACTTCGGCCCCGACAAGTGGGTCTGCGAGTTGCTGGAAGACATCGGCCGTGGCGTGAGAGAACGCGGCTTTGACGGTGTGAACGCCGTCATGCCTCAGCGTATTGCTATCGCTTCCGGGCACGGTATCGGCAAGTCCTGCCTTACCGCGCTTCTTGTGACGTGGCTTATGGCGACGCGCCCGCACTGCAAGGGCATTGTTACCGCCGTGACCGCAAGCCAGCTCACCACCAAGACGTGGGCTGAAATCAACAAGTGGATGAAGCGCTCGGTCGTCTCCGATATGTTCGAGTACACGGCTGACTCCATCCGCGCAAAGGAAGCGCCCGAGACGTGGCGAGTGGACGCCGTAACTTGCAAAGAGGAAAACTCCGAGTCTTTCGCAGGTCAGCACGCCGCCTCTTCCTCACCGTTCTACATCTTCGACGAAGCCTCGGGTATCTCGGAAAAAATCTTCGAGGTGGCCGAAGGCGGCTTAACCGACGGCGAGCCTTTCATGTTCATGTTCGGCAACCCCACACGAGCCTCGGGTACGTTCTATGCGGCGTTTAACGACCGCAAGAAAAGTGCGACGTGGGACACGCGCCACGTGGACTCACGCGACGTGGCAATCACCAACAAGCGGCAGATTGAAGCATGGAAAGAAGAGTACGGCGAGGACTCCGACTTCTTCCGAGTCCGTGTCAGAGGCGAGTTCCCCAACCAAGCAAGTAATCAGTTCATACCGTCCTTCTCGGTTGAAGAAGCTATGAAGCGTGCGCCTACCGATCACCCGACGGTAGCCACAATCGGCGTGGACGTGGCGCGATACGGTGATGACGACTCCGTAATTTTTTTCCGGTTCGGCAAAAACGCCAAACTGCCCTACCGAGTTTTCCACGGACTCTCTGTTGTGGCGCTTGCCCACGAGATCAAAAAGGCAATCGGCTACTGCTACGAGCTCGGATTTAGGCAGGTCTATTGCTTCGTGGACGAGACAGGTGTCGGTGCAGGCGTCGTGGACATCCTCTTGGACGCAGGCTACAAGGAAGTCTATGGCATTAACTTCTCAATGGCTGCCGACGACTCCGATCAATTCGACCGCAAGAGAGACGAGATATGGGGCCGCGCCCGAGAGTGGCTCAAGAAAGGCTGTCTCGTTGAGGACGAGGACTTAAAGCACGACCTTGTGGCGCCGGAGTATGAAATCCGTCCGTCGGGCGCAATCAAGCTCGAAAGCAAGGAGAGCATGAAAAAGCGCGGTCTTAGTTCTCCTGACATCGCCGACGCCTTTTGCCTTACCTTTTCAATGCTGATCGCAGAATATTCGCCCGAAGATTACCAGCGCGCCAACCAACAAGTGGCACAGGCTCGTATGGATTACAACCCCCTCGATTTCCGCTTCTGATACTTGACGAGCTTCCGGCGCCCGATACTACGGCAAAACAACGGAGAACTTTATGCACGTGAAGGTATTGAGCACGCAGGAGGTTATGTCGTACCCGGGCTTTGACGAACTCATTGAGGAGTACTCAAGGGCCTTCGACAACTCTCAGACAGGCCCCGTCAAAGTGGATTGGAAAGCCTACGAGGACTTCGGAGACAGCCTCAAGACCGCGGTCGTGATCGCCGAAGGAAAGATCGTCGGCATTGCCGCTGTCTTGATTCAGCACTCCCGCCACTACGATATGCCCGTGGTCACCATCGAAGCACTCTACCTTCGCCGCGCCTATCGCAAAGGTACGGCAGGTCTGCGTCTGCTTTGGGCCGCCTCTGACATCGCCCGTGACTCGGGCGCAAAGGGCTTGGCGTTATGTGCGCCGCCCGAGAGCGAACTTGAGAGGCTCTGTATCGCCAAGGGCTACGCAGACCTGCGCCACGTCTATTGGGTGCCCGTATGAACGAGTTGTCTTTACCGACATCAACGGAAGCCGCGATACGCCGTGTTGAGGAATTGGGCGAAGCGCTTAAACAGAATTTCCCCGAGTACGTCTTCCCCGTCGAGCATTCTCTGCACGGCGGGATGTACGCCCGCACTATCCGAATGCCTGCGGGCACAGCCGCCGTCGGAACGCTTATTCGCGTGCCCACGCTTCTCATTGTCAGCGGGCACGTGCGCATTAACTCGGGAGATCGCGTCTACGAACTTCAGGGCTACCACGTCTTAGAGGGCGAGATCAACCGCAAGCAAATGGCTTGGGCCTTAGAGGACACCGAGATCACCATGATCTTTGCCACGAGCGCCGAGACAGTAGACGAGGCCGAGCGCGAGTTCACCGTCGAATTTGAACAGTTACAAAACCGAAAGAAGGAGATTTCAGCATGAGCGGAGTCGCAGTCGGGGCGGCGGTCGTCAGTACCGCGGCCTCCATTTACAACAGTAACCGTCAGGCCAAAGCCACACGCTCGGCCGCACAAGCGCAGGTCGATCAGTCCAACAAACAGTTGGCTCAGCAGAAAGAGCAGTACAACCGCGCAAATCAGAAGCAGGCCGACATCGGTTCTTTGCTTGAAGCCAACACAGGCTCTGACCTCGGCACCACTATGTTGTCGGGTGCTCAGGGCATTGACCAAAACCAGCTCCAACTTCAGAAAGGGGGCACCCTTCTCGGAGGCTAAGACATGGAACTTAGAGAAAAAGTCCAAAGCCGCTGGGACGCTTTGAAAGAAGAACGCTCTTCGTGGATGTCACATTGGAAGGACATCAGCGAGGTGCTTCTGCCGAGAGCAGGGCGCTTTCTGCCTACCGAGAACAACCGCGGGGGCCGAGCCGCATTCCGCAAGATTCTCGACAGTACGGGCACCCGGGCCTTGAGAACCTTATCGGGCGGCATGATGTCGGGCATGACGAGCCCCGCCCGCCCGTGGTTCCGTCTCACGACGTTCAACCCCGAACTTGACGAGAGCTACGAGGTCAAGGTATGGATGTCGCAGGTCACCTCTCTCATGCAGATGGTCTTCTACAAGTCCAACACCTACCGTGCGCTTCAAATGGCCTACGAGGAGTTGGGCGCATTCGGCACGTCTGCAACGCTGATCTACGACGACTTCGACCGCGTGATTCACTGCCACCCGCTGACCATCGGAGAGTTCGCTATCGCGACCGACTCCCGCGGCAGAGTCAACACCGTGTACCGAGAGTTCCGCATGACGGTCGCTATGCTCGTGCAGGAGTTCGGTCTTGAGAACGTGAGCCGCACGGTCAAAGACCTGTACGACCGCGGACAGATGGACGAGTGGGTTGAAGTCATCAACGCGATTGAACCTCGCACGGAGCGCGACCCGAGGAAAACTGACGCAAAGAATATGCCGTATCTCTCGGTCTACTTCGAGAAGAGCGGCGACAAGGGCAAGGTGCTTCGCGAAACAGGCTTTACCGAGTTTCCCGCTATGTGCGCCCGTTGGTCTGTTACGGGAGGCGACATCTACGGAACAAGCCCCGGCATGGAAGCTCTAGGCGACCTCTGCCAGCTACAGCAAATGCAGTTCCGCAAGTCGCAGGCGATTGACTATAAAGTCCATCCGCCCGTCTTAATCCCGAGCGAAATGAAGAACATGGGTACGCAGTTCTTGCCCGGCGGCGTTATTCCGTACTCCAACGCACAGCAGGCTCAGCAAATTCGCTCGGCCTACATGGTCGATCTCGACTTGAACTCTCTCCTAGTCGATATTCAGGACGTACGCCAGCGCATTAACGAAGCCTTCTACCGCGACATCTTCATGCTGATGGTCAACTCCACCGACAAGACCATGACGGCTACCGAAGTCACCGAGCGGCACGAGGAGAAGATGTTGCTGATGGGCCCCGTGCTCGAACGTCTGAACGCGGAAATGCTCGACCCCTTAATCAACATCGTATTCAACAAGCTTGTGCAGGCAGACCTTCTGCCGCCGCTTCCTGAAGACCTTCAGGGCCAGCAGTTAAACGTCGAGTTTATTTCCATCCTCGCGCAGGCTCAGAAAGCGATTAGCACCAACTCCGTGGACCGTATGTTCTCGGTGCTCGGTAATCTCGCAGGAATGCGTCCCGACATCGTGGATAACGTCGATCTTGACTTTTGGCCGCAGTGGTACGCCGACGCTTTGGGTGTTGACCCGCGCTTCATTGTCTCGGGCAAGAAGGTCGCTGTCATCCGTGAGCAGAGAGCGCAGGCCGAACAACAGGCCGCGGCTATGGAACAGCTCCAAGGCGCAACTCAGGCCGCCAAGAACATGGGTATGAGTATGCAGGGTCAAAGCCCCGAGCAGATCATGCAGGCGTTCACAGGCTACTAACTGATACTTGAAGAGAATCTGATGGTTGACAATGCAGAAAAGTTCGATTGGGACGCACGGGAGATCGAGCGAGAAGAGCTTGAACGCGAGACGGAAGACCGCTTGCGCGAGAGAAGAAACGACCTCGAAACCGTGCTGTCAACCGAGCAGGGGCGACGCTTCGTTTGGTCCTTGATGAGCGAAAGCGGCGTCTTCTGTTCGACCTACAACCCGAAAGCCGCGGATGTCGCGCTTGACATGGCTTTCGCAGAAGGACGCAAGCAGTTGGGCTATCGGCTTCTTGAAGAGATTCAGGTGCTTTGCCCGCAGCAGTTTTTGTTAATGCAACAGGAGATGATTAAAAAATGGCAGAAGGCTTAGAAGGTTCCGCAGGCACAGCTCCCGCAGGAGCAACGACAGAAGGCTTAGAAGGTTCCGCAGGCACAGCTCCCGCAGGAGCAACGACAGAAGCCCAAGGCCTGCCTAACCCGTTGGGCGACGCGGCAGGCGGACTTCCCGACCCGTTAGGGCAGACTCCCGCACCGCAGGACAACAAGCCCGCAAGCGAAGCGCCCGAGCACTACGCCGAGTTCGACATGGGCGACTACGGCAAGCTCTCGGAAGAGTCCGCTAAGGACTTCGGAGCCGCCGCTCGTGAATTGGGTCTGTCGCAGGAGAAAGCGCAGAAGCTCGTCAGTTCCATGACACCTGCCGTTGCCGCACATCTTCAGCAGAAACTTGCAGGGTATGCCAATGAATGGATTGCTTCGGCCAAGGCCGACACCGAGATCGGAGGCGCCAACTTCGACCGCAACCTCGGAGTAGCCAAGCTCGCCTACGACAAGTACGCCACGCCTGAGCTGAAGAAGGTTCTTGCCGTCTCGGGCCTCGGGTGCAACCCCGAAGTCCTTCGTCTCTTCTATCGCGTCGGCAAAACGCTTCAGCAAGACCAAGGAGTCGGCGCAGGCAACGGCCCGCAGGCACAGCCCTTCGTCCGCTATCCCAATACCCCGAACATGAAGTAATCAAGAAGGAGAGAAAATGTCCACTAACGCAAAATACAATCCGACGCTTGCTGATATCGCGTCCCGCATGGGCCCCGATAAGCGCGTCGATACTGACATCATCGAAGCCCTTAACGAAACAAGCGAGCTTCGCAACTACATGACAACGCTGGAAGCCAATGGTGTCACCGAGCACGTGACTACCGTTCGCACAGGCCTTCCGACCGTCGCTTGGAAAAAATTGAATTGGGGCGTTCAGCCGTCCAAATCCACAACCAAGCAGGTCAAAGATTCTCTCGGCCGCATTGAGGCTTGGGCTGAAGTTGATACTCAGCTTCTTGAGATCAACGGCTGGGATAAAGACTTCCGCTTCACTGAAGAGCTTGCTTTCGTTGAAGCTATGAATCAGAAAGTTGATCGCGCTATTTTCTACGGCGACAACAAGAAAGACCCCGAAGCCATTCTCGGTCTGACCGCTCGTTACGCCACAGGTAAGATAGCCGCGGCTGACAACGCCGTTAATGTTATCAACGGCAAGGGCACCATTGCTACCGGCAAAGCCTCCGACCTCACTTCCATTTGGGTCCTGTGCTGCTCTCCGCGCACGCTTTTCATGACTTATCCGAAGGGTTCTTCCGCAGGTCTGAAGACAGAAGACAAAGGCGTGGTTACCACTGAAGACGCAAACGGCGGCAAGTTCGACGTTACCCGCACTAAATTCTCTTGGGACGTGGGTCTTGTGCTTCGCGATTGGCGCTATGTCGTCCGCATTGCCAATATCTCCAAGGCCGCTCTGAAAGCCGACGCTTCCGAGACAGGCGCCGTTGACCTTGACGATCTGCTCTCCGACGCGATTAATCGTATGCCGTCTCTCACAAACGGCGGCCGTTTCGTGATCTGCTGTAACCGCACCGTTAAGAACTGCCTTAAGAAACAGTTCAAACACGCTAAGAACGTCCGCTACGGTATCTCTGAAGTCGCAGGCCAAGACGTTGACAAGTACGACGGTATTCCTATCGCTATCTGCGACGCACTGGAATTTGGCGAAGCCAAGGTCCCGTTTGACGCCGCCTAATTAGGAGAAAAGAATGATTGTTGACAAACTTAACGAACTCTCCGACGGCCAAGTAGTCACCGCGGCCGCCGCTTCCACAAACACCTATGACTTCGGTCAGACCTCTCCGACCCCGGGTTCCAACGGCGTACTGCACGTAGTGACCACTGTCGAAGCAGGCTCTACGGGTCTTATTCAGGTAAAGATTCAGGAGTGCGACACTGAAAACGGCACGTACACGGACCTTCTCACGGGTCCGAACGTTGTCATTCCTGACGAAGGCTTAATCCTTGATATGCCCGTCCCGGCTGTCACAAAGCGTTTCCTGCGCGCCTACTACACTCCGACCAAAGGTTCGGGTTCCGACGCGCCCGCCGCTAAAGCAACTCTGTCTACCATCATCACATGGGGTGTGGAACAGCAGAGCGGCTGGAAAGGTTCCAACGCTTATATGGAAACTAAATAATCGGGTCAGTTGCATTTGAGTCACTCCAACTGAGATTTTTGGGCGCCAAGTGCGCCCGTTTTTTTAGGAGCATTTCATGGCAAGTGAAGTTCAAATCTGCAACCTCGCTCTGTCTCGTATCGGCGAGGACGGCTCGATCATTTCGCTTGACCCGCCCGAGGGAAGCGAGCACGCGGCGGCTTGCGCGGCGTTTTATCAGTGCGCTTTAGGTTCTCTTCTTGAGTCGCATGATTGGAGCTTCGCGACGGTCAGAATGGCGCCGGGCAAACTTGCGACCGAGGATACCCACGGATGGGCCGCGGCCTACGTCCTGCCGCCCGAGTGCGCTCGGGTGATCTCGGTGCAGAGTCTTAACGACACATCGCATTACTACGCGCCCGAGAACGAGCACTACGAGATTGAATCCATCGGCGGACAGCGCGTGCTCTATACCGACTGCGAACTGCCGATTGTGCGATACATAACCGCCACGCCGAACCCGGGGTCTTTTACCTCTTTGTTTATCGACGCATTGGCGTGGCGGTTGGCTTCCGACTTGGCAGGTCGCATTATCAAGAGCAAAGAGGGCATTACGGTCGTGAACGCCTGTATGCGTAACTATCAGATCGCATTGGGCGAAGCCACGCGCAAAGACACCAAGGAAAAGAATCAGCCCGCTGAGCACGTGCCCGACTGGATTAAGGCTCGGGGAGGTTTCAATGGCTATTAAAAGTGTGCAGGTATCCTTTGCGGGCGGTGTAGTTTCTCCCGCTATGTTCGGTCGCGTGGACGATCAGAAGTACAAGACGGGTCTAGCCAAGTGCGAGAACTTCGTCTGCTCTCCGCAGGGCGCGGTCTTCAACCGCCCCGGCTTTGAGTTCGTGCGGGCGACAAAGTACGCGGATAAGAAAACACGCCTTATCCCGTTTAAGTTTTCCTCCGACCAAACTATGGTTATCGAGTTCGGGGATAAGTACGCCCGCTTTCATACGAACGGCGCGACCCTGATGTCGGGTTCTTCTCCCTACGAGATCACGACGCCGTATGAGGCAGACGACCTCGCAGAGATCAAATACACGCAGTCAGCCGACGTTTTGACGCTCGTCCATACGAAGTATCCTCCGAAGGAATTAAAGCGCTACAGCGCCTATGATTGGCGCCTAGAGACGATTGATTTTGCGCTCGGTATCTCGCCGCCCACGATCAGCGGCGTGACGTACTACCCCAATGGAAACACGAGCGAGAACCGCTTCAATGTACGCTACGTCGTTACGGCTTTAAAGGAAACCGACGAGGGGACGATTGAGTCGGGCGCAAGCACGGCCTTTACCGTCTCCTGCAACCTCTACCACAACGAGAGCAACAATGTCATCCAATGGGGTGCGGTAACGGGCGCCGTCCGATACCGTGTCTACAAGTCCTTGTCGGGCGTCTACGGCTATATCGGAGAAACCAACGCGCTTACCTTCACGGACGACAATATCGCGGCCGACGAGTCCATCACGCCTCCCCGCTATGACACGATCTTTCAATCGGCAGGCTCCATTCAATCCGCGACGATCACCAACGCGGGCACGGGCTACGTGGGGCCGAACGGCGAGATCACGAGCGTGACGCTGGATTCTTACGAAATTTGGCGTACTACAGTTAAGTATCGAGCACCCTACTACACGCCCGAAGGCGCGGGCAACTTCGCCTCCGCATGGTCTGCGCAGGTCTATGTGGTAGACGACGAGGGCACGGGGCACGGCGCCGTGGTGCAACCCATCATGTGTACGGGGCCGGGCGGCTACGAGCGCTTGAGCGACCCCTACGACGGCGGAAGCGGCGAGGACTACTACATCGGCTGGAAGATGTACTCGAAGTCTTTCTGCTACGTGTACTACATTCCCGTCAAGGGTCTGAAGCTAATCAGCGGCGGCACGGGCTACAAGAAGCCTCGCATTGTCATTGAGATTACAGGCGTCCCCGTGATGGAGGAAACAAGTTCGGCTCGCGTGGATGTTCCGGGCAAGGTGACTTGCGTCAAATACTCAGGCGAGTTTCGTGCACGGGCCTATGCCAATGGCTTCACCAACCGAGGCATTATCGTCACTGACCCGACGGGCCGCGGCGCCGTTCTGACGCCTGAGTTTGCCAACGGGAAGCTGACCCGAGTCAATATCCTTGACGGCGGGCAGGGCTACACCAACCCGACGGCGACCGTCTATGCAGATTATGGCTCGGGCGCTACCGTGAGCCTGTCGCTCGGGGCAATCGGCGACTATCCCGGATGTGTGACGTACTACGAGCAAAGACGCTTTTTCGGAGGCACCCGCGTCCGCCCGCAGATGTTGTGGGGGACTCGACCGGGAACAGAATCGGATATGAGCTACACCATTCCGACGCAGGACGACAATCGCATTAAGTTCCGTATCGCCGCTCAGCAAGCCTCCCGTGTACAACACTTGGTTCCGATCTCTCAGCTTCTTGCACTGACCGAGACCGCAGAGTTCCGCATTACGTCGGTGAACTCCGACGCTTTAACGCCGAACTCAATCTCGGTTAAGCCGCAGAGCTACATCGGGGCTTCTCCTGTCCAGCCCGTGATTATCAACAACACGGCGGTCTATGCCGCTTCCCGCGGCGGACATCTGAGGGAGCTTGGATACAATTGGCAGGCTAACGGTTTTATCACGAGTGACCTTTCCATCCGCGCCCCGCACCTCTTTGAACTCGGCAAGCGCGTCGTGGACTTAAGCGTGACGGCGGCTCCCGAGCAGATCATTTGGGGCGCTACCAACAAAGGAGAGCTCTATGGTCTTACCTACTTGCCCGAGCAGAACGTCGGCGCTTGGCACGTGCATTCCACGAAGGACGGCACGTTTGAGTCCTGCGCCGTTGTGACCGAGGGCGAGGAAGACCGACTGTACGTGATCGTGCGGCGGCTCGTGAACGGAGCCTACGTGCGGTACGTCGAGCGCATGGGCACCATGTCTGCCGCCACATTAGAAGAGTCTTTCTTCGTGGATTCAGGATTGACCTACCGAGGCGTGCCCGTCTCGACGCTTCAAGGCTTAAATCACCTTGAAGGCTGTACCGTGGCAGTGCTCGGAGACGGCGCAGTCTTGCCGCCGCAGAAGGTCAAAAACGGGAAGATTACCTTACCGGAAGAGCACTCGGTCATTCACGTGGGACTGCCGATCACCGCAGAACTTCAGACCTTGCCTATTGCAATCGCGCTCAACGACGGGTCTTACGGTCGAGGTCACACGGCCAACATCAACAAAGCATGGTTGCAGGTCTATCGTTCGAGCGGTATTTGGGTCGGCCCGTCGTTTGAAGAGTTGACTGAGAACAAGCAGAGAACGGACGAGCCCTATGGCGCTCCGCCCAACGCCGTCACGGGTACGGTTGCCGTGCTGACGACACCCTCTTGGAAAGACGAGGGCAAGGTCTGCGTAAGGCAGGCCGACCCTCTGCCGCTGAAGATCACGGGCTTAACAGTAGACCTTGCGGGCTGACACTTGAAGGCAATTTGAAGCGTTACCTTATCCCCACAACCACGTGGGGATTTTCATGTCTTCTTACTACAGTTATCAAACCAACACGCCGCGAATGTTCACGCCCGCAGAGCAGGAGCAGTTTGAGCTTGCGAGGATGTCGGGGCCTCTTACACCTGCTCAGCAGGAGGCATTCGCTGACTACGGCTACGAGCCGAGAGCCGCTCAGGGCGCGGGAGCAGGCGCCAAGACAGAGACCGATTGGGGCAACACCTTCGGTCTTGTGGGCTTAGGGCTGACAGTGGGTCAGGCTCTAGGCAGTGCTTACAGCGCATGGGCGTCCTCCAAGACGCAGGCCGCAGTGCAGAAAGCGCAGAGCAAGATCGCCGCCAACAACGCCGAATCTATGCAGATGGGCGTTGAAATGAGTCGACGCCAAGGCGAAGCCATTATCGGAAAGCTAACCCGCAAGGCGGGGCAGACGAAGGCCACGCAGAGAACGAGAGCCGCCGCCAACGGCATTGGGCTCGGCACGGGCAACATCGCCGAGATTATGGCAACGACCGATCTTTTGAAAGGCGAAGACATGAAGACCGCTGAGCTTAACGCTATCGCGCAGTCTTGGGGCTATGCCGCCAAGGGCGCGTCGCTTACAGGTCAGTCCAATGCCTTAGGCATTCTCGGGTCGGCCAACAGCGACGTTGCGCTCGGCAATGCTTTTGCCGCAGGACTTGAGGGCGCAGGCCGCGTCGCAAGTTATTGGCAGTCCTTTAAAGCAGGTGTAGGAGTAAGACGATAATGGCAGGTTTAATTCCGAATCAGACACAAGACTTAATCCCGACCGTCAATGTCGGCACGACTGACTTCATGGACCCGACGGGCCGCGTGCGGGTCAAGCAGCCGAACTACGAGCCTATGGCCCGCGCCGCTTTGTACTTCCAGCAAAAGCAGAACGAAGCCAAGATCGAGCGGGCCCGCGGCGACTTGGAGCGCTACATCACCGAGAGCACCTACGGTGTTCCGGGAGAAGACGGCAAGCCCCAAGGCGGATGGAGACAGCTCTTGGGCGAGAAAGCTTGCATGCCTGATGATGACGGCAAGGGGCTTGCTCAGCGCGTGGACGAGGGATTGGAAGCCGCTAAGCGCCAATACACACAGGGCTTCACACCTGAAATGCTCAAGCAGTTTGAAGACCGCTATTACATCAACCGCCGCAATCAGGTCTACAACTCCGCAAGCGCTTTTGTTCTCGAACAAAACAACGCTTGGAAAAAGTCTTCCGCCGAGGGCAATATCGCAATCGGCGTCAACGGAATGATTAAAAGTATCAATGACCCCGCGTCATTTGAAGCGAATCAGAAACTTGCCGACAGCAACGCCTACTTCTACGCCCGAGAGTTCTTAGGGCTGGATGAAGCGGCGGCTCAAGTTTATGCCCGAGAGCAGGTTTCCAAAGGCGTGGCAGGCGCCGTTACCAATATTCTTGCCGACCTTCAGAACGACCCGCGAGGTATCGTTGACGCACAGCGTCTTTTGAAAGAGCACGGCGACCTGATGACGGCTTCCGATCTTGTGCGCACGCGCAATCTTGTCGATCAGGAAGCCAACAAGATCAGTGATACCAACATGGTGGACGGCGTGGCAAGAAGCCTTACACGCGATATTCAAATCTTCGGCCACAACGGTATGCCGCCGTATAAGCTCGGCACTGCCGAGCACGGCTTCGGCATTTGTATCGGAATGGAGAGCGGCGGACATCAGCTCGATACTAAGACGGGTCAGGTGCTCGTCGGGCATTACCGTGACGGCTCGGTGCCCAAAGATCAGAGCAAATGGTCTTACGGTGCGGCGCAAATGCAGATCGGCACTGCCCAAGAAACCGCTAAGCGAAACGGCGTTGTGTGGGATAAAGAGAAGTTTCTGACGGACAGAGACTACAACATCGAGCTTGGCCTTCTCCATTACAACTATCTTGTGCGTCAGTTCGGCGGTCAGCTTGAGTTGGCAACAGCCGCTTATCACGCAGGAGAGGGCGCAGTTAAAAACGCATTGACTCAAGCCGCCAAGAAGGGTGGGTCTTATCTCGACTACCTCGGCCCGCACAGCCGCGACTACGTGACGAAGTTTCGCGAAAGATATAACTCCGCGATTATGAAATCAGGTAGCGGCGGCTCGATCTTTGATCCCGCAAGTTTCCAAAAGTACGGTGAGTACGCTTCCCTCAAGCAGGTCGAAGACAAAGTGCTTGAGCTTGATAAGAAAGCAACTTTTGACATCGCGCACCGCAACAGCATTACCGACAGAGCCTATGCGCGGTTGGAAAAGCAAAGGCAGTCGGATATGCGGGAGCGAGAGAACGGAGGCGCGGCGATTCTCAATTGGTGCTTCGAGAACGGCTTTGACATTGACAACGTGCCCGTAGAGCTTAAGAACCGTGTGACCCCGAGCGACTTTGCCGAGATCGCGGCTAAGGCTAAGGCCTTCCGAGGCGGCGACGAATCAGGAGACCGCAATCTCTACATCAAGTACATGACCAACGATAAGGCCTTGTTGGAACTCAGCGACGCGGGCTACACGTTGGTGCGCGCCGCCGTGCCCGGAAATGTTCGTCAAGCGCTTGACGATCAGAGAGCGCGTCTTAAAGAGAAGGACGCAATGGCGCACCAACAGCAGGCGCTCGACGTTCGCGACGCTCAGGTCGGTAAGTTCAAGCCCGAGTACGAGCTGAGTATGGAGCGCATGACTCAATCGCTCAAAGAAGTGTTCGGCGCTAACGAATGGAAAGACTTAGACGAGAACAAGCGTATGGACATGATCGGAATGCTTCGCGGTTTCGTTGCCGAGCAACTGCAAGTCCTCGCCAAGCAAGGCAAAGATATCGGTGCCAATACGCTTAACGACCTGACTAAACAGTTCTTGAGTCACGAGTACGACACGAACAACATCATCAAGCCTGACTCTAAAAAGAACTTTACTCAGCTCAGTGCCAAGGACGCCAACACAACCAAGCGCGGCAATCTCTACGCCATTGGCAAACAACTCGCCACGTTAAAGCGCGAACGCCTCGGCCTGCCGAATACCGCCCCTTCTCAAGGCGAGATTTATGAGGCGCTTGTCAACCTCGATACCCGTCAATACACGAACCTGCAAGGGTTCTCCTTTGACGGCTTCTCCAAGCCCCGCATGGACTACGTGAGAAAGACTTTTAAGTGGCTCTATCACCGAGAGCCCGACGATCTCGAAGCGCTCAAGTGGTACACGCGCTCTCTTTGGAAGAAGGAAAAGATGGACGGCGAAGCGGCAGAAGCCGCGCCGACGCCTCTTAACAATACCTTTGACGGCTTCGGAAACGATTAAGGAAAAGTTATGTCTTTTGAAGACGATATGAAAAAAGCCGCGGTGCAGTCTGCCGCGCTCTCCTACACCGACGCTCTTAAGCAAGACATCGTGCCCGAGCAGGCGGCTAAGAACTTTGCCGTGGCTCGGCAGTTCGGCATTACGCCGACTGAGGCCGCACAGATGACGCCCAAGGAAGTGTCCATCCGCCAAGCGCAGGACATCGACTACGCCGCAATGCAGGCGACCACGCCTGTCTATCTCCAAAGGATTGTTGCCGACCCCGAGAAGGCTCAGCTCGTGAAGGACGACGTGGCAAGCGCGGGACTCTTGGAGCAGGCAATCTTCAAGATTACGGGCAATCCGTATGATGATGAGCGTTGGTTCAAGGACAGCCGAAACGCTATCGCACGAGGTTCCTTCGGGCTTTTCAACACCATGCCGGGGCTGGGCAACATTGGTAAACTCGACGACGCCGCGGCCCGCTTGGAGCGGCTCGATCAGATGACCGCCGATCTTCGTGAAGGCAAGGCACCGACCGAAGTCTTCGGCATTAAAGACGAGAACATCGCCAACATCGCTATGCAGTTCTTTACGCAGAACATCAAAGGAATGCGGGAAGAATTGCAGAAACAGCAGACGCAGTACGCGACGCAGACGGCGACCGCCAACCGCATGGGAGCGCTCTTTCCAGAGTCCGAAGCCAAGCAGGAGTTCGCACAGCAGACAGAACTCGGGGACTCGGCAAGCTACATCCTGACGCACCCGGGAATTATTCCTGAGTTGTTTTGGGAGTCTGCGATTCAGTATGCGCCTGCCATGCCCGCTATTGGTTTGGCCTCTGCGTTAGCAGGCCCCGCGGGTGCCGCCGCAGTCACGGGCGCTTTCTCTTACGGCCTAGACAGAAACTCTACTCTGATGGGTAAGATCAACGAGGAGGGCAAGGGTGGGCTGTCCGCCGAGGACATTCAAGGCGCAATCTCCGACCCCGCTAAGCTCGCAGAGTTTAGAGAGAAAGCGGCGCTCCACGCGGGCCCCGTCGCACTGCTTGACGCCGCCTCTGCGGGTCTTGCTTCCAAGACGCTACTGCCGAAGGCGCTTCACGCCAAACTCTCCGCTCCGTCGCGCATTATGGCCGAGTCTCTTGTCCAAGCGCCGATTCAAGGCGCGCTCGGCGGCACGGGTGAAGCCTTAGGTCAGATCGCCTCGGAGGGCCGCATTACCTCATGGTCTGATGTCTTAGCTGAAATGGTGGGCGAATTTACCACCGCGCCGCAGGAGATCGCGACCGCAGGCCACCGTGCCTATCTGACGCATCAAGTGGAGAAAGCAAAGGCCGAAGTACGCACTCAGAATTTCAAAGACCTCGGACAGCTTGCCCGAGAGAACGTCTTAGCAGAACGCGCCCCTGATGTCGCCGAGAGCTACTTCCAAGAAGTGGGAGAAGCCGTGGGCCACAGCGAGGTCTATATCGACGCGCAGGCCGTCCAAGACGCAGGGCTTGCGGAAGGCTTAATGCAGGTCTCACCGACCGCCGCCGCGCAGTTCCGAGAAGCACTGCAATCGGGCGGCGAGATCGCTATTCCCGTGGGCGAGTATCTGAACCGCGTGGCAAGATCGGAGATCAACGACGAGCTTGCGCCTCTCTTGCACTTAGCCGACGAGCCGTCACTCCATCAGATGGAGGGAGAGGAGCAGACATCCGAACAAACGCCTCAGGAAGGCGCAGAGACAACGCAGGAGGACAACCCTGTAGGTGACATCGCCGACGCAGTTTCTCAAGCCATAGACAGCGTGGCAGGTGCCTTAGTGGGACAGCAACCCGCTGAGCAAAATGAACAATTAGCTAGGCAAAATACACAAAGCGCCGAGCAAAATGTGCAAGCCGCCGAGCCAATTGCAAATCGCTTGGAGCGTGCGCGCCCCAAAGAAACGTCGAGTGAAATCAAGGCGCTCACTAAGGAGATCGCCTCCGTCTTCGAGAAGTCGGGCGCGCCGCAGACAGAGCAGGCCGCCATGACGGGACTCTGCCTGTCTTTGGCAATGACCGCCGCGCAAGACCTCGGCATGACACCGACGGAGTTTTGGAGAGCGCACGGCCTGAAGCTGGCGGCGAATCCCGCTCAGGCCAACGCCGCAGGCATTAAGCAGGCAGACGGCTCCAAGGGCGAGTTCTTCCCCGGACAGAACATCATCGTCCGCTGGGCTTCCGCTGACCCGAGCACGCTAGTACACGAGTCAGGCCATTGGTTCCTGCACAACCGTATCGCAATCGCCGAAGACTTGGAGAACAAGGCTAAGACTCAAGCATTAACCGAGGGCGAGAAGCATTACCTTGGCGCGACCAAGGCCGCGCTCAAATGGCTGGGCATTGATTCTTTTGCGCAGTGGGACGCCATGACGCTTGAGCAACAGCGCCCCTTGCACGAGAAGTTTGCCCGCACATACGAGGCATATCTTATGGACGGACGCGCACCGACCCGAGGCTTGCGTGCGCTCTTCCGTCAGTTCTCAAACTTCCTGAAAAAAGTCTATTACGTCCTCTCGGGTATCCCCGGCGCCGAACTCAACCCGCAGACCAAGGAGCTTTTCGACAATCTCTTTATCGCCCAAGAGCAAGTGACGGAAGCCAAAATGCGCCGTCAGATGTTTGACCTGATGGAGCAGTTCGCGGGCTTAGTGGAGCCGGGTGCGCTCCAAGACTACGAGGACACTTTGCAGGAGCGCGACGCGCAGGCCTATGAGTACCTCGTTGCCGCTTTGGTAAAGAATATGCACCGCCAAGGCCGCCTACAGCTTAAAGCCGAAAAGAAGCTGACAAAGAACGCCGACGAAGCACGCAAGCAGTTCGCCCAAGAGGAGAGAGCTAAGTTCGATCGGACCCGCGTGGGTCAGCTGATGACATTCCTAAGGGCTGGAGAAGAGCAGGCCGACGGCACGAAGTACCGCCCGAAACTTACCAAGAGCGAACTCTCTAAGCTCGGTTTCACCGACGAAGAGATCGAGACCTTGAAGAAGGCCAAGCTCCTTTACGTTCACACCAAGGGCACAAGCCAAGTGAGCGCCCAAGACCTCGCCAAGGACAGGGGCTACACAAGCGCCGACGAGATGGTCAAAGACCTGCTCGCTAATGCCGACATCGACGCCATTGTGGACGCACGAGTGCAACAGCGTATGGACACGGAGCGAAGCGAGATCGCAACACCCGAGGCCATTAAGAAACTTGCCGACGAAGCAGTGTCTCAGGACGCAGGCGCCCGTGTGGTAGCCATTGAGATCAACGCCTTAGAACGCACGCAGAATAGAACCGTGGACGCTTCCTTCTTTGCAGACGTGGCAAAAGAGGCTCTGCTTCGCAAGAGCTCGAAAGAGATTCATGCAGAGAACTACCGCAATCAGGCCGCCGCTAAAGCTCGTCAAGCGCTCGCGGCTTTAAAGCACGGAGACCTAAAGCAGGCCGCACTTCTGAAAAGACAGGAGCTTTATCAGTTTTGCTTAGCGAACGAAGCAACGAAGATTGAGAAGCAGCAGGCCCGAGCAGAGCGTCTCTACAAGCGAATTAAGAACCGCAAAGAAATCAAGGGTACGTCCACTCGCTACCTCATTATGGCGCAGAGGCTCCTCGCCACTGCGGGCTACGGTGTCTCCGAGGACTTAACCCGCGACGCCGTGTCAATTGCTGAGTTCAATCAGGAATGCAAAGACCAAGGCGAGATTCAGCCCAACATCGAGGACGACTTGGAGAGCCGCATTCGCGACGCCTTCGGAGGTAAGGAAGCCGACCCCGAGAGGTTGCCCGTGGAGCTTGCCCAAGAGCTGGAAGCCGCAGTGCGTCAGCTTATGAAGCTGGGGCGCGACGTGAACACGGTGGAACTTGCGGGAGAGACCATTGAGCTGGATACCGTCGCGGTTGAAATCTCCGACGGCGTTATCGCCAACGCTCAGAAGCACGGTATCGAAGCCAAGGGCGCGATGGAAAACGTCGGACTCAGAGCCAAGGTCAAAGACGCACTAGACAAGATCGGAATGGCGCACGCCCGCATTCCGTCGCTTTTTGCGGCAATGGACGGCAAGCGCAACGGTAATCTCTTTGAGGCCATTATCAAGCCTGCTGACGAAGCGGCAACGCACGAGGAGCAGTTAAAGGTTCATTTTGCCAAGCGATTATTCAAAGCCTTCAAGATTCTCGGCCGCAAGACCTTTGAGAAAGCCCGCTACTACGACTTCGCGCAGTCGAGCTTTACGCGAAGCCAAGTCATCGCTATGGCATTGAACATGGGCAACGACGGGAACCTTGATCGCTTGGTCTCGGGTTCCGAGCTTTGGAAACCCGCGACAGGCGGACGCAAGCTCACCCGCGAGGAGATGATTCAGATCGTGAGTCAGACGCTTACCAAGGAGGAACTCGAAGCCGTCCAAGAGGTATGGGATACCTTTGCCGAACTTCAGCCCGAAGTAATGGCGCAGGCCAAGCGCTTAACAGGCAGAACGCCTGAGCTAGTTCCCCCGCGTCCCATCTCTTTCCGTCTTGCCGACGGCACCGTGGTAAACCTCAAGGGCGGTTACTACCCCATTGTCTATGACCGCTTGGCAAGCCGCAAGGGAGCGGAGCTTGCGGACATGAAAGACGCATTGAGTCAAGTCGCCGCCGCTTCCCGCAGTCAGAACACGGCAAAAGGCTTCTTAGAAAAACGCGCCAAGAAGGTTGAGGGGCTAGCCGTCACATTGACTTTGCGCGCCGCATTCGAGGGGCTTGACGCGGAAATCCACCGCTTGGCTTGGGAAGAATGGGTCGTGAACTCGGGCAAGATTTTGAAGCGAGTCAGCCCGACGCTTGCCGATTATTGGGGGCCTCGTGCGGTAGGCGCCATTGACGAGTGGCGCAAGGCGATTGCCACGGGCAATGTCTCTCAGCCCGAGGGTTTAGACGCAATCTCCCGCGTGGTGACTTCGGGTATCTCTATTGCCGCATTGGGTCTAAACGTCATCACTGCCATTGTCCAGCCGATCGGCATTATCAATACCACAGCTGTCATCGGTCACAAGTGGACGGCCAAGGGGTTGTCTCGCTTCCTGACAATGGGGCCTAGAGCGGCGTTTAAGTTTGCCGCAGGCAAGAGCGGTGCGTTTGAGAATCGTGCGAGAACGCGCTTTAGAGAGTTGGCTGAGATTCAAGCCTACTCGGAAAGCTCCTTAAGGCGCTTTAGAAATAACGTCGAGCGTTACGCCTACTCCATGATCGTCTTCACACAGATGTTGGTGGACGTGCCCACTTGGTTGGGAGCTTATGAGAAAGCGCTCTCAGAAGGGTGCGTTGACGCCGAGGCCGTGGCGCGTGCAGACCGCGCAGTGGTTGATGCCCAAGGCGGCGGGCGCCTTATGGACTTATCCGCGGTTGAGCGCGGCGGCCCCTTGTCTCGAATCTTCACGGTCTTCTACACGTTCTTCAACTCTATCCTGAATACCGTGATGGTGAGCAAGCACACCAAGTCGAAGATGGGTTTTGCAACCGACGCTCTGCTTCTGCTCTGCTTCCAGCCCGTGATCGAGACGTTCCTGCGCGAAGGCATTAAGGCGGGTGTCGCGGGCGCAGACCCTGATGATTGGTGGGAGAAGAGCGTGGAAGAAGCCCCGTGGTCGGTGCTCGACTTTAACCTCGGACTTTTCGTTTTCCTGCGTGAATTTGCAGGCATTACGGATTCTTATACGGGGCCGTCGGGCATGAAGAAGTTCCAAGATGTACGCCGCTTTGCTCAGCAAGCCGAACAAGGCGACTTCGATATGGCCTTTTGGAAGTCGCTTACCAACATGACGGGAGCGATTTTTGGTCTTCCTGCCGCTCCGATTACTCGCGCCATGACGGGTATCGACGCCTTAGAGCGCGGCAAGACAGACAACCCGCTGGCAGTTATTTTCGGCTATTCGGAATACTGATACTTGACGCGAACTCCCTCATTCAGAATTGCCAAGAAAAAGGAGATGATATGTCTATTTCAACTGAAGCGCGGAGTTCTCAGCTCTTGGTGGGCGACGGCTCCACCAAGACCTACGCTTTCGCCTTCAAGGTTTTCGACTCGTCAACCGACATCACGATCTACGAGGCAACGGGAGAATCCTCTGAGAAGGTGATGTCGGCCAACCTTTATACGGTAACGCTCAACGAAGACCAAGAGAGCTACCCGGGCGGAAGCGTGACGTTTGCGACAGCGCCCACCGCAGACCTGAAGTTCCGCATTGTCTCAAGTATTCCCTATCTGCAAAAGACGCAGTTAATGAACCTCGGGTCTTTTTCTCCTAAGACTTTAAACGAGGTTTTTGACAAGCTCTGCGCCCTGATTCAGCAGGTGCGGCTCTTAGCAGACCGTGCGCTTGTCGTGCCATTCACGCAAGACAAGACACCTGAAGAAGTGCTGACGGAAGTCTTGGAGATCGCCGCGACCGCGACTGAGTACGCTCAGCTTGCGCAGTCGGTGTATGCCACGGTGGAAGCCGACGTCGCAGAAGTAAAGCTCGTTAAAGCGCAGATCGACGAGCTTGTGAAGACGTTTCAAACCATTGAAGCATTGGCGGCGCAGGCACAAGCGAATGCAAACTCCACGGATGATGACAAGCTGACCTGTCAACAAATTCTTCAGCAGGTACAGGCAGTTGCTGCACAGAGCGGGTTCTCCATTCGGACAAGTCCGACGATATCCGAGTCGGAGACTTTCCCGCTTTCTAATCTGACACCCTCCGCCTATGTAAAGGCGGGAGACTTGGTGCTCAATTCGACTAACGGCGACTTGTTCCGAATTACCGCGGTAACGGCAACACACGCCACTGTCGGCGCGAAGATTTCAAACCTGCGCGGCCCTCGCGGTGAGCGCGGTTTGCAAGGCAGTCCAGGGCCCGCGGGCAGTCCGGGCGAGAGAGGACCGATGGGCCAAAGCCCGTATGCCACGTGCTTCGGACAGTTTGAGGTCAGCGAAGAGGGCGTGCTTCAGCTCGAATACGTGGGCTTGGCACCCGCCCAATTTTCTATTAACGACAACGGAGTAGTGGAGGCAACCTATGCCAACTCTTAGCATTGGTAAAGTCCGTTATGTTTGGAAAGGCACGTGGAGCGCCACGGTTTCCTATGACATTCTTGACCGCGTTCAAGACAGCGACGGCTTTATTTATGAATCCATTAAGGCGGTTCCTGCGGGCACTGTCCTTACCAACGAAAACTATTGGATAAAACTTTCAGTTCAAGGCCCCCGAGGTTTTAAGGGTGATCCGGGTAATGACGGGCCAAAAGGCGATCCGGGCGAGGCACCGACCGCGATTCTGTATACCGCTCAGACAGGCCTTACGGACGCGCAGAAGGCGCAGGCAAGAACCAACATTAACGCCGCTAGTGCTTCGGACGTGGTGAGACTTTCTACACAGACGGGATTATCTAACACGCAGAAGGCCGCAGCGCGTGGAAATATCGGAGCAGTCGCAAAAACAGAAGCCGTGCTCCTGACTGAGCAAACAGTCTCGGCAACTGAGAAAGAACAGGTCTACGAAAACCTCGGGCTGATTCAAATGTTTAAAGAGCTTTGCTTGGCGAATGGCGCAACTCAGGCAGAGATCGACGCATTGGAGTAAATGAGAGATGACGCTTACTGAAATCAAACAGAAATACCTCGCGGAGGCCCTTGCAAGGCCCATTGAGAAGTATTGCATCAAAGACCACACGGGCCGCATAGTCGCACGGAGTAATTCTCCCGTTGTCCATGTCTTTAACAACGAGGCGGATGACGCATACGCCGCCGAGCACTACACGCTGAAAGAAGTCTTTAACGGCATGAAATTTTGGCTCGGTGAAGAATCTCCCGCTGGGTTGTATCAATCGGCTGACGGTCAGTTCTACACGGAATCCGAGTTGCCTGAACAAACCGACGACTTCTGCACCCAGCGCTACAGCAACGAGGTGAAAGCGGAACGCAACGCACGAATCGGCGACACAGACGACTATGTGAAACTCCCTGATATTACGGTGGCGAGATCAGCAGGAGCCAAGCGCAGTGCCTTAGAGGACGCTGACAGGGTAGCCCTTGAGACCTATCGCCAAGCACTGAGAAACCTGCCCGAGGCCGAGGGTTTCCCGTTCGTCCAGTGGCCTGTATTTCCGACAGCCCTTGCATACGAGCTACAGCAGAAGGTTGACGCAAGAACATCTATGAGAGGAGGTTTTTAAATGACCTTGAAATCTTTAATTCAGCGGCTACTCGATAGCCGAACTACTCCTGAGGAGGCTGGACATAGTGCTATGCCTGATTATTCGACCATGACGACTTTTGCATCTGGCCTGAGCGGGACTGGAACTATTTATAAGGGTGTTGCGCCTTCAGATGGATTTTTATACGTACGGGCCAGACACGCTGAAAACAGTAGCCATTTAAATATCGACACTGAGGGAAAATGGGTTACGTGTCCTAGTCCATTCAAAGGCTCTCTTTCTGGAATGATGAAGCCAGTGACAAAGGGACAATCCTTTACTTTGGCAGGAAATAGCATATCTGAGGTAGTTGTAGGTTTTATTACTGCAATCGGGGGGGGGTATAACCGCTTTGTTTGGAGGGCTCTGTCATGCTTAAAGCCCTCGTTCAATTATTTGTCGAGAAGTTTCTGCAAAGCAAAAGGTCTTGGGTCGCAGAGCAGTGCGCTCCTATTACCAGCGGTAGCACACTCATTCCCTGTACAAGCACAACGGATTTCTTTACCTACATCGCTCCGTGCAACGGCTGGGCGACATCTCGGTGCAACGCAAACACCGTCTCAGCTCTCGAAATTCAAGTCGGGAATGGACAGATGGTGCTTACCTCAGTTCTTAATGGAAACACTGCGGGATGTGGTATCTGCTGTTACGTTAAAAAAGGAAGCACCATTAAGTTCTTATGTCGAGGCGGCAACACGTCGGATTATTCCATTTGGTTCCACAGGGCAAGTTCCGACACTTAACTCTTTAACGGGAGGCGCATTATGTTAAAGAACACATTGAGCCTCCTGCTGAGCAAGTTCTACAGCAAAAAAGAATCGGAGCTTGTAGGGCATCAGGCTATGCCGTCAACCCAAAATGTGGTACTAACCCCGACAACTACTTCTATCGACGGCTGGGGTGCCGTTTACAACGGAGTTGCTCCAACTGATGGCTTTGCTTGTATAAGATTTACTGCGGATACAGCCACTTGTATTGCCTCGGCTCAAACACAGAACGTAAACGTCTTTACAACTCCACAAGTTGTGGGGGACATTCTTTTGTGCGCCTGTCCGATAGCAAAAGGACAAGTCTTTACGCTATGTGCGAGAGAGGCGAAAAACATTGAATGCTGGTTTACTAAAACCATCGGGGGGGGGTATCAAGCTCTTAAGAAACTTATTCTGCAAGGAGGTGGTCTATGCTTAAACAGCTTATCCAGCTCTTTGCGGAGAAGTTCCTTACAAGCAAGAAAGAATGGGTGGCAGAACAACTCTCATTTATTTCTGCCAACTATACGGAAATACCTATCAATCCCGACGGAGAACTTCATACCTTCACAATGCCTTACACGGGCATCGCAGTGCTACGAGGTTATGGCGTCATGTTTGCAAACCTCGAAGGACTTAGCCTTGTTAATCTCGGAGCAGGTGCAAACGGGAATATTTGCGTTAATCTTTTTGCCAAAAAAGGCACCGTACTCAAATATGAGGTCGGCAAATCGAGCGGCTTCAGTTCCGCAAGTCTCCTTGTTTATAAAGTTTACGGCAGTCCATAACTCTGCTGTAGGAGGTGCGTCATGCTGAAGTCGCTCCTCCAAAAACTCATTAACCTGACGGCCAAGAAGGGTGCTGACGGAAGTTTCCCAAACTATGACGGGCAAATATACGGTAACGGGAATCAGGCTAACTTTACTTACACAGCCCCGTCTGATGGTGACTTCATAATCATTCCTCAAATGCAGAGAGCCGTGTCTTATGAATTGCATATCGAGACCACTACTAATGACATTTTGGTTAGTTACTTCAGCACGGACGAACAGGAAAACACCAAGCGTTATACAAGTTTCGCTCGTATGAACAAGGGAGACAAAGCAGTCTTCAAGGTCAACGGAGGGACTATGGTAAACGTAATGTGGCGTTTCTTCCCCGCCAAACTTTAACCACTCCGCCCCACACTCCGTGGGGCTTTTCTTCAGGTGTGCGCATTGAAAGAAAAAGCTCGGAAGATGTGAATCGACCGAGCTTTTCCTAATGCACCTAAAAGTTTTGGAATTGGTTTCTATATGAATTAAATAAGTTAATAAATAAAAAACCAGCCTTAATTGTATCTCCCGCCTGATACTTGACGAGTGATCGCTACTCCAAAATGGCAGACATAAAACCTCAAGGAGCAAAGCGCGCAAATGCTTAAACATACGGAACTTATCAATACGCTGATCGGCTGCGTCGGAGGCTTAGGCCTTATCGCTGGCCTCTTGCGTTACGTGGACGATTGGCGGGAGAAGCGCAAGGAGAGGCCCATAGAGTTCTCGGCGTTTGAGGCCATTTGGGAAGCGCTCTCGGGGGGCGTCACTGCAATAGGCGTCTTTTGGATTCTTGAAGGCTACGGCGTAAATGAGCTTGCCGCGGTCGGTATCTCGTTCATGGCCGCATACCTCGGCGTGCGCATTATCGCTTACTACGTCAAAAAATTCTTAGACAGCAAATTGGGAGCTGACAAACCATGACAGTCTTATTAAACGAATGGGCGATACGCCTTTGCCGATCAGTCGCTATTGCCATTGCCGTTTGTTTCGGCTTCCTTCTAGGGTGGTATTACTGCGAGCGCAACGTCATCTTTGATGAACTAAAGCATGGCATTTGGGCCAATGAGAAAGCGATACAGACCAACACCCAAATGATTAACGAACTCTATCAGAAGTACAAAGAGGAGCATAAATGAGAAAGCAGAACCTTATGCTCTTTCCGCCTGAGATCGCCTCTGAGTTCGTCGCCGAGCAGGAAGGCTTCTCAGCGCTCGCATACAAGTGTCCTGCGGGCATTTGGACAATCGGCTTCGGACATACGGGTAACGTGTTTGAGAACGACATGGTGACCCGAGGAGAAGCCTACCGCCTATTGGACAAAGACTTGGTAAACACTCAGGAAGACTTGGCTCGTCTCGTCCATGTTGACCTCAACGAGAATCAGTTCAAGGCACTGATGTCCTTTGTGTATAACTTCGGCTTAACCAAGTGCCGCCGTTACACGCTCTTCAAAATGATTAACGCGGAAAACGAAGAGGGCATTAAAGCGTGGTGGCCTCGCTACTGCAACCCGGGCACGAGCTTCGAGAAGGGGCTGAAGGCCCGCAGACTTCGTGAGCTGGAACTTTTCTTTAAGAGGTAAAAATGAAAATCGTCCGTGAAATTCTTTGGATGGTATTTGTCATGTCCGCTTTTGCTCTAGGTTATTTCCTAGTAGCTCTCCTTACCGTTGGCTTCTATTGGATTTTTGGCATGGGCGCACCTTGCGTTATCGCGAGCATGGGCAGTTTTTTGTTCTACTACGAAAGACTGCAAGTTAGAAAGTTCCAAGGAACAACCCAAGAGATCGACAAAATAATCCCCGTCGTGCTCTTTGTTTCTACGATCATCCTTATTCCTGTCTCGTTATGGTTAAGGCAATTGCCGCAGTCCTAGTGATCTTTTCCGCATATCTATTCGGATACCACAACGGACAGAACCAAGAGGAATTAGAGAATGCCCGTCTTGAAATATCAGCGCTCACGTCAGCTCTTGCGAAACAGCAAGCCGAGCAAGAGCGCCTCTCGACTTCTCTTACTGCTCTGCGCTCTGCTGAGTCTCGCGCTCGTGATGACGCTCTCAGGGTGCGCGGCGAACTCGAAGAGCTTGAGCGCCGAGCCAAGACCGACGCCGATAGGGAGCGTAATAGATGTCTCCGATTGGCGGCAGAAGGTAAGCGACTACTCGCGGAAGCTCGACGAGCTATTGACTTCTGCGAAGAAAACCACAAGTGATATAAAATAGAGGCACACGAGGGGCCGAAAGGCTCCTTTTATTTTGTCTTTCATTGGCGGACAAAGTGGCGGACATTTTAAAGTTATCCGCTGGAACCATCTCTAATCCACATAGTCAAAAGATCAAAGTGGTATTTGCCGGCACACCATGTACGGACGGCAAGACCGTTTATTTAGGAGAGCCGCTGCTGCAGTCTCAGGACGCTCTTGATGCCTACCTGTCCCACGGGACACATGAGATTCATCACGTTTTATACAGTGACTTTGATGAAGTTGCTTCGCTCGGCGGCCTGCATTCGCTCGTTAATGCTCTGGAAGACGTTCGCATCGATGCCATCGGATATAAAAAGTATCCGGGCGGCTATCTATGGCGCAATGAACACTTTTCTAAGATGGCCAAAGCAGGGCAGCTTCCGAATATCAGCGAACATACTTCGCCGGGAGCGCTTCTTTGTCTCACGTGCTATTGGTGTATGACCGCACTGATGCTGGAATATGACTGTTCAAAGCATTATTCGGAAGAAGCAAAGAATGCTTTTGTGCAGAGATTCGGACAAGAACTTTTTGCGCGGATTATGCAAAAGGCTGAAGAAGCGGTCAGGAGTGCTAATACGGCTGAGGTCATTCAATGTGCTCGAGAGATTGCCCAAATGTTCAGTCAGGCGATTTCTCAAAAGGTGTTTTCTGAAGGAGGACAGAGCGGCTCTGACAATGCGGGCGCCGGCTCTTCATCAAAAGGATCAGCGGCTTCTTCAGAAGGGAAGGGCAAAGCAAAAACTCCGAAGAAAGATAAGCACAAGTCAGAGGACTTTGACCATCTGTTCGACGGCGATGATCTTAAGGACGCAGATATCCATCGCGTCATGGAAGAGGACTACAAAACCTATCGAGGAGCGACTGGCGAGAATCCGACCGGAAAAGCCGCAGTTTGGCCGACGGTCAGAAGCGAGCTGAGTCCTCGGGTTGATCCGGAGTTCAAGGCGGAAGCGGAAAAGCTTCTTCGAGGCGGCTCGCAGCAATTTCATCGATTTCTGCAGGGACTTAGTTTCCAGCCCACGCGTTATGCGAGAAGCGGCAGAGACCTGGAACCCAAGAAGCTGAGCCGGTTATATGTCGGTGACACCAGAGTGTTCCGATGCGAAGAATCGGTGCTTCGTCCGTCTGTTGCGATGTGTGTGCTTTTAGACCGAAGCGGTTCGATGACGCGCGAAGACATGAGAACGGGATCTTTGTGTGCTCAGGTCATTGCAGGAATGGCAGATTCCGTGAGCGGCTGCCGAAGCTCGGTTTATGCTTTTCCGGGCGTTGAACGTCAGACGCTCTTGGAGGTCAAACGTTTTGATGAGCCCGTTGCGTCTTGTTTGGATCGCTTTTGTGCTTTAAGGCCTTTCGGATACACCCCGGTCAGACAATCGATCAACTCTGCGGCGGCTCAGCTTATCAGTCGGAGAGAGTCCCGCAAAATTATCTTTTTGATCACGGACGGTTTGTGTTCCGATGCAGAACTTTTGACTGACATTGAGCAAGATTTGAAGCGTGCTGGGATTGAGATTGTCTGCTTGGGCATCGGGGATGATATTCCGAAGATTTTTAGCATTCAGTCGGATATCAAGCATTCTCGTCAAATGAAAGAGGCGGCTTACAAGCTTCTTGAAGAGACGTTTAGAAGAAGACATTGATTCTTTGGTTCGGAGTCGCTTACGTAAACCTGCACGCTTTGGCAGAATTTTTCCTCAAATCTGAAAATATTTGAGTGAATACTTCTGCCAAAGACGCTCAGAAGGAAGAAGGAGTTCCGTTTTTTTGTGCAATTTGACGCAGCATGGCTTCTCGCAAGGTCTGGTTAATTCTTGTTTGATAACCTTTTCCCTGTAATTTGAACCAATTTAATACATCAGCATCAATGCGTAGGGAGACTGATTTTTTCACTGGCCTATAAAATTTCCCCCGAACAGCGTTCTCCCAATCTTTCGGATCGGTTGGCGGTATATCGGAATAATCAATATCTTCATCTCTGATATTTTGAAGCCGCTGAAGTTCTTCAGCAGTCCACGGTTTTGCATCTGAAGACTTAAAAAATACTTTTGTCATAGGCTTTCCTTTCTTTTCTATCAGCTTTTCTGGCGCTAATTATTCTGATTTCTTCTTTGTAAAGGCAATCTTCGGCGTGTGTCTGCAATGTGTAGACAACAAGTAAGATCAAGATTTCTCCTACCTTTCCGATGGTTTGCCATCTTTCCTCTCCGTTTTCTATTCTTTCAACTCTCGATAATGCGTGGGGATCTGAAAAAACATCAGATGCCTTTTCAAACGAAATTCCGTGCTTTTTCACATTTATTTCATTCTTTGCATCATCCTAAGTGAACAAACGTTCAATTCCAGGTTCAATTAGTAACTTCATTTTTGCATATACAGATTTGTAGTTCAATGAATTATTTATCGTTTATGCGTCAATTGATGTCTATTTCAACTTTTTGACCGTTAGAAAACAGAAAGAGCTTCCGACGTTTTCCATCGGAAGCTCTTATCCAGTCGCTCTCTAACCGTCCTTCGACGGTTCGGGCTTCAGAACATTAAGCGGGATTCTTAGCAGCGTTCACACCAGCGATACGACCGTATGTGAAGATGTCAGCCATAGCGTTACCGCCGACACGGTTGGTACCATGGATACCGCCTGTGACTTCACCTGCCGCATAAAGTCCGGGAATGACATTACCGCGACGGTCAATGACCTGAGCGTCTTTGTTGATAATCACGCCGCCCATGGTGTGGTGACGTTTCATCGTGACGCGGCCGGCATAGAACGGAGCTTTGATGATCTTGTTGACCAATACGCCTTCGGCGCGTCCCAGCGGGTCTTTCTTGGTGTCAACAGCCTTGTTATAGGTGTCGACAGCTTCTTTCAGGTTGTTTGCAGGAACACCGATCTTCTTAGCCAGGTCTTCAATAGAGTCGGCATAGTAGAGCGTGCCGGCCTTCAATGCAGCTTCGTTTTCAGGTCCTTTGGAGTTCTTCTGCTGTTCAAAACCGTCAGCGTCAACGATTGTCCAAGCAATGGCCTTAGGCTGGTCAAGCATGGCGTCACGCAATACGTCACGTCTTGCGTCTTCCTTAATGAAGCGTTTGCCGTCCAGGTTCACGAAGAGGAAGCGGTCAACGTGAGTGAAGAGGTTCGGAGCGTGCTTTTCTCCGGGAACGCCGCCGGGGATGCACTGGATGTAGTCAAGACCGCGGGTACCTGCGCCGATATCGATCAAGTCGGTTAAGACGTCGCCGGTGGCGCCGGGATGGTTTGTAGTGCCCAACTGGCCCATGCGAGGATCGGAGATTGCAGTCAGTCTGTCATTAGCAGCGAAACCGCCGGCAGCAGCAACAACAGCGTTGGTAGCACGCAGATAGAGTGTCTTTCCGTCTTTTTGTTCGACTTTGACGCCGAGAACACGGCCGCTCAGCTGATGTTCGCGGATGATTTCAACAACACGTGTGCTGTAGAGGATAGGAATGTCTTCTTTCTTGCAGACTTCCAGAAGAGCTTTGATGTAAGCGCCGCCTCTCGGTCCGATCGGGTTGCGAGCGCGTTTGTAGAGACCGCCGTAAATCTGATAGATGTGATCCTGGAATTTGACGCCGTGGTCTTTGAGCCATTGAACGCTTTCAGGAGCTTTTTCTGTGAGCTGGTGAACCAGGACGGGGTCGCCGCGTCCGTCGCCGGCAGCCAGAGTCTGTTCAGCGTGCAGTTTGGGAGAGTCGGTAATACCGGCTTTTTCGTAGTCGGCTTTGATGGCTGCGTTGAATCCGCCGCCGGCACGAATGGTGTTGCCGCCGGCAAACATCATTTTTTCAAGAACGACAACTTTCTTAGCACCGGCTTCCTTAGCGGAAATAGCAGCAGAAAGACCGGCGCCGCCGGCACCGATGACGATGACGTTGTAGGTTTCGTCCCATTTGATGGCGGCTTCAGCAGCAGTGCTGAAGAATGTTCCGAAAATACCGGCAGCGGCAGCAGCTGCGGGAGCAGAGCCGAGGAATACTCGACGTGAAAGCTTTGTCATTTTCTTCTCCTTGTGTGAAATCTGAGGTTTGAGGCGGTTTGCTTGTTTTGCCTCGATGGGAAGAAGTCTAAGAATTCAGCGCATCGCGCCAAATAAACATTAGGTTATTGACAAAGCGATAGTTAAGGAGTAAGCGGTTTTGATTAAGACTCGGAAACGAGATTTTCCGCCGCAATCATGCCGAAGGTAAAGGCATCGGCTAAGCCGTTTCCGCCGATTCGGTTTCTGCCGTGGATGCCTCCGGTGATTTCTCCGGCTGCATAGAGTCCCGAGATCGGTTTGTCGTCTTTGAGACATTGAGCTTTTTCGTTGATTTGAAGGCCGCCCATTGTGTAATGAATTCTCATGCCGACACGAGCAGCCCAGAAGGGCGCTTTTTCAATCGGGAATCTTCGGCTCTGTGAGTTGTCGGATGCAATCTCTGCGTTTCGTTCTTCGATTGTTTTTGTCAGGGTCTCAGCAGGAATTTTTAGAGCAGAGGCCAACTCTTCCAAGCTTTGGGCTTCGACGGCATCGCCTGTTTCAGCTGCACGGATAGTGTCTCGGCGGACAAGCAGGTCAAGCGTTTCTAGACCGTCGTTGTCGATGATGCAGTAGCAGCTCTTGTTGTTCTGAACCAGGATCTTTTCTTTGAGCTCGTCGCGGCGAGCTCTTTCGTCTACGAAACGTTTCCCTTCGTCGTTGATAAATACAAAGCGGCGTACGTCATTGTGGAATCGGACGCGAATACCTTTGTTCGAAATCGGGCCCGGAAGACACTGAATTTCATTCAGATCGACAACCGAAGCTCCGATTCTGCGCGCCGCAAAAAGCATGTCTCCGGTTGAGCCTGACGAACAGTTGCTCGGAAGACCTTTAAGGCGAGGATCAAAAGCCGCGACCATCTTCAGGTTTGCTCCGAATCCGCCGGCAGCAAGGATGACACCTTTTCTAGCTCGAATGAAAAACTCATCCCGTTTCGAGGCGGCCTTGATCCCGATGACTCGTTCATTGCCGTCCTGAACCAGCTCAATTGCTTTGGTTTCTGTCAGAACGTTGACTTTCCTTTGCATCAAGGCGCCGGTGAGTGCTCGGACATATGCAGTACCGTTCGGGAAGATCGGTTTGTGGCAGCGAGGAAAGTGAGAGCCGTAGATTTCGATCACTTCGTCTTGGAATTTCACGCCTTTTTCTTCCAGCCAGGAAAGCATTCTCGGTGCTTCGTGCACAAGTTTGCGAACCAAGGCCGGATCCGCAATTTTGTCGCCGTTTTGCCAAATGTCCTCAAAGTGTTTGTCTTCGCTGTCAGAGATGCCGAGAGGTGCTTGCCTTATCGGATCCACGACACCGAGGAATCCTCCGGAGATCAGAGTGTTTCCGCCGAGATGTGCGTTTTGCTCTATCAAGATGACTTCAGCTCCGAGCTCCGAGGCTCTTACCGCGGCAGCCAGACCTGCACCTCCCGCTCCCACGACTAAAACATCGCAGCTCAGACGCCAATTGATGTCTTGAGCAAAGGCTGCGGCAGGAGCTGCAGCGGCTAAAGTCGTGATTAGGAAATCTCTTCGGAACATAGGAGCGTTAGTCGTTTAGGATGTGAATCTTACGTAGGAAAGCGTTGAGCTCAACGATGTTTTTGCAGTTGAGCTTGTGGAAAATCGAGCTTCGCCAGTTTTTTACGGCTTGCTCAGACACTTCAAGCTCAAAGGAGATGACTTTGTTGAGTTTGCCTAAGGCAATCATCTCGGCAGCTTTTTTCTCGGCGGGCGTCAATGAATCGAACAAAGCGCGCATTTCTTCGCAGGTTTCAGAAGCCTCTCGATCATTTTGATTTTTAGCGACGGCTTTAGCGAGTGCTTCTTTGAGACGATTAGGTTCAGGAGGTTTGACAATGAAATCGGTGGCGCCGGTGAGCATAGCCTTGACCGCCATATCGATGTCACCGTGTCCTGTCAGGAAAATGATCGGAAGATCGATCTCTCGCTTCTTCATTTCTTCCTGAAGCTGCAGTCCGCTCATCTCCGGCATACGGATATCCAAAATCACACATCCCGGGAAAAGCGGATCGTCTTTCTCAAGGAACTCTTTAGCGCTGTTGTAGGTCGAGGTCCGGAAGCCGGCCATATTCACCAGAAAGGCTTCGGATGCGAGGACTTTTTCATCGTCATCGACAATTCGGACGACGGGCGTAAGTTTGGATGACTTCATAACGAAACCTTTTTGAAGTGAATTTCAGCGCGCAAGCCTTGCGGTTCTACGCGAGAGAACTTGAGTTCAACACGATGTCTTTCGGCAATTGCGAAGACGATCTTAAGGCCGAGCCCCAAGCCGTCGGCTTTAAGAGAGTTTTGCAGAGCTTTCTTCATACGCTCAAGCACTTCATCCGGGACAGGAGGGCCATTGTCTATGATGGACAGAACCCAGTCAGTGTCTTCCGAAGTTAAGGAAACTCTGATGAGCGCCTTGTCCTTGAGCGGTTCAACGGCGTCGGCTGCATTTCTCAGAAGATTAAGGACGAGAATTTCCAGTTCAAACGGATCGCCATTAATCTGAGCTTTTTGCGGCAGGTCGATTTGAAGTCTGCATTGTGTAGAGACGTATAGTCGGAAAGCGTCAATGGCTTTACGCGTGACTTGAGATAAGTCCGTCGTGCTCTGAGAATCCACCGGTCTTGAAGACTTCGCGTACTCTCGAACGCGGTCGACGATTTGGGCGGCTTTAGAGGATTCGGAGGCAATGGCTTCGATGCCTTGGCTCACGATCGGGTCAAGCGTCTTTTGCTCGCCGTACATCTTGAGACCGTTTGCATAATTCACAACGGTCGACAGAGGCTGCTTGAGTTCGTGCGCAAACATGTGCGAGAGCTGGGAGAGAATGCCGCGCTTTTCCATTTGGCTTAAGCGCTTCAGAGAGTTTCTTGCAACTTCGGCAACTCGGTCACGTTGATCAATGGCTTCTCTTAACTCGGCCGTTCTCTGGAAAACCAAAGAGTTCGAGCGATAGATGTGGAACAAAATTCCCAAGAGCAGTGCAAGCGCCAGAAAAACTTCCGTTTTGTACTTCTCTATGAAAGCTCCGACCGAGAAGGGTTCGGGACGATAAGGTCCGAGCTCCAATTTTTTGAAGAGCTGCAGCACGGAACGAAAATCGTTGGCAATGCCCCAGGAGGCTCCGTCCGGCATCTTCGGCATGGTCAGAAGGCTGACCGTGAAATTTTTAACAACCTCGGGAGAGGCATCCGGGAAAGAAGAAAATACAAAGTCCGGATAGAGCGGGGAAGAGCTTTTGCAGGCAAGTGAAGTTTTCTCTTCGTCGATGACTTTGAAGAGGTGGGCGTACGAGTTGTTTTCTAATTCGCAGGTCGGGATGACGGCGGCGTCCGCTTCACCTGAAAGCAAGTAAGAGTATACGTCCGGATAGCTGTACTTCGTACTGAAGAGATGCGGCTGGTCTTCTTTAGCGCTGATGCGGTCGGCAAGTTTTCCTTTGGCGCCGAGCCATCCGGAAAGCGAATCGATGTCTCGTGTGACAAGGCGTTTCTTTCGGAGATCTTCCATTCGATTGAGGTCATTGCGGTCTGTCAGCGCGATGATGGTGGAGCCGATGGATTCAGAAGCGGTTTTGGCTCGAGCATCGTGGCGCGTTGCAATTTGTCTTAAGCCCGCGGATGACGGATCAAAGGAAGCGTAGAAACCGGCCGAAGAAATCAGGAAGCTGAAGTGTTCTTTTTTGATATCTTCAGGAGCCTCATGTCCCGAAATTTCCTTGGTGACGATCTTGTACTGAGGTAACACCTTGCGCAGATGATCCAAAGTCGGCGCAAAAGTGTTGATGAAAAACAGCGGATCTTCCGTGAAAAGGACGGCAATCCTGACTTCCGTTCTGTTGCCAGCGGAATGAGCCGTCCATGGCATGCATAAGACAGCCGAACATAACAAGAGTGTCAGGACTTTTCGGAACAATTTTTCTTCTTCGAGTTTGAGGATTCGTGGATTATTTTAGCTTTTAGGATAGGTTGGATAATTTGGTGAAATCCTGAGGATTGACGTTGAACTATCCAAAAAGTCATGAAAACAAAGCCGATCATTAGAATGAGAAGAAGATTAGGTTGAGGAACAAAAATGGAACAGAACCGGATCCAAAACTTGCCATTGGGAGCATCGGATTTTTCCGCACTAAGACAATTTGATGAGATCTATGTGGACAAAACCAGACTCATTTATGACCTCGCTTCTCAAAAAGGCAAGTATTTGTTTGTCCGTCCTAGAAGGTTCGGTAAGTCGCTATTGATTTCCACTTTCGAGTCCTTGTTCAAGTATGGTTTAAGAGACTTCAAGGGCCTGGCGATTGAGAAGATATGGGTTGAAGAGCCAAAACCTCTTGTGGTGAGACTCGACTTTTCTGAGGCGAAGTATTTTTCTTCGCCGGAAGAGTTTTTGAAGAGATTAGCCTCACTCATTTCTAGAAGTTTTGGTTTCGTCGGCTTTCGCTGTACCTTCGATTCAGCAGAAAGTATTTTCCATCAGTGGTCTGAATGGATGAAGACGCTGGACAGCGATTCTTTGGTTGTCCTGGTTGATGAATATGACTCGCCACTGACATCTTGTCTTGACCAGGAAAAATTGTTTGAAGCAGTCAGGGAACAACTCTCAAAGTTCTATGCAGTGCTAACCGCCAATGAGCGAGTCTTACGATTTGTCTTTGTTACAGGGATTATTCGGTTCAATGAAGTTTGTCTTTCTTCTGAGTTTGGCTGCTTCACGGACCTTTCTTTGGATCCTCGTTATGGTTCGTTAGTTGGTTTTAAACGGGATGAGGTTGAAGCTTATTTTGAAAACTACATTGAAAAGGCCGCTAAAGATCTTTCCGGAAGCAGGGAAGACCTCATAAAACAGCTTGTCGCACAATACGGCGGGTATTGTTTTGAAGAAACAGGAAGCACGAAAGTCCTCGCTCCCTGGTCACTGCTTAATTTCCTCGCATATCCTTCAAGAGCTTTCCTTGCTTATTGGTTCGAAACCGGAGGTGCAGCTTCACTTCTTAAAAGTCTCAAAACTCAAGCGGTTAAGGGGCCGGAAGAGTTTTCAAGAGAAAAGAGAATTTCTCGTTCGGAGCTGCTCGGAGTTTCAGGCTCTTTGTCCGATATCGCTTTGCTCACTCAAGCCGGTTACTTAACAATCAAAGCACCGGAGCCCGGAGAAACTTTTCTTCTCGATTATCCGAATTTGGAAGTCAGACGCTCCACGGCTCGGCTGTACACAGAGCAACTTTTGAAAGGAAAGGTTCCGGGACAGGTCGGTGCCGGACCTATTGTTGAGGCGTTAAGCGAAGGCCCTCTCGAGTTCGTGGTTTTTGTCCTGAATCAATTTTTCCTAGCAATTGATTGTCAGAAGTATCCCGTCAAAGATGAAGCTACCTTGCGAGCCTATGTGCAGGTCTATTTTGCGGCTGCCGGGTTAGAAGTTGAAGCAGAGCCTGAAGACGACCGTAGAAACGAACTGAAAGTTAAGGTCGGAGGGCGGGAGTGGATATTTGATTTCCGTATCGTTAAAGCTCTGAAAGATGCGTCAGAACATAATGTTGACGCGGATGAACGCATGGAAAAAACACATCCTGGAGATCTGGATGACCGAAGAGACTTGAGGAAAGTCAGGCTTGTTTTCTCATCTGGCGCAAGACAATTCGTTCAGTGGTTAGAAGATTAGAAACTTTAAATCACCGCGGGCCTATAAGCCTCTGAGATTTAGAGTGATTTTATGGCTCTTCTTTTAAGCGATAGCTTTCAACTTTCCCAAACAGGCTTTAGGTCCAGCAATTTTTGCTGGCGAGCTAATACTTCTTTATCTTTCTCAGGCTCAAAAATTGATTTGGAACAAGCATCGAAGACATCAGGCGAAAGTGAAATGATCTTGTTATCAACGCGGCAAAGCAAATAGCTATGCAAAGCTTTGAAAACCAGTTCCTCAGGACTTTTACCTTCTTTCTCGCCTTCTCATTTCTTGAGGAAATGGATAAGAAGGTTGTATTAGCAATTGAAGGTTTTGAAAAGCTGGCATCCTACAGGGATGGCGACGGCGCAAGAGCATTAGGAAAGATTGTCGAAAGCTATTCGAGCGTTCGAATAATTTTTTCAGTTTGTGAGACACAATGCTGTTCTGAACAGTTTCTCGAAAAGCTAGGTGTTGTCTTCCGAAGCTCAGAGCTGATCCACTTGAGACCCATCGAGTTCAGTGAATATTGGTACTTTGCAAGAAGTAAGTTTCAAGAGGCAGGAAAAAGGATTTCTGCTGAGATCTTCGAAAGCGTTTACTCAAAATTTTTCGGAAGAACTGGACCGATACAGTTGGTTTTGAATCGGCTTTTTTCTGAGACGCCTAAAAATGCTTCTGTTACGAATGAAATATTGGACACGGTTATCAAAGCCATTGCTGACGAATACGCTTTCTTCTACAAAGAGGCTCTTTCGAGGTTAAGCTTCAACCAAAAATGTTTGGTTTTTGCCGTTGCTAAGGACGGTGTCGTCGAAAACCCGTCGTCCTCGGAGTTTGTGAATAGGCATCGTTTGGCTTCGGTTAGCAGTGTGCAATCCTCAGCTCGAGCTTTGCTTGAGCAAGGCATTCTTCATAAGGATGCCAGCGGGATACGTATTGACGATGATTTTTTCCGAGAATGGTTGAGGAATGAGTATTTTTAAGGGGAGAATTATGAAAATTGCAGCTATTCCAACTCTCGGTGTAGTTTTAGGAATTGCGTTTTCGGCCTTGTCTGCGCAAGAAGTGTTAAGCGCTGAAAAGGCCCAGCGGCTTTGCCTTGTAAATTCGCCTGCGGAACTCATTGCTTGCCAGCGAGGCGATTCCTTGTACTACAGACAGCCTGGTTTGAACCACGAAAAGTTTTTGTTAGATTTTGCTGCTCAGTATTGCGATACAACAGTACCGATTCACATTGAATTTCCATACGTTCTTTGCGTCTATTCTGGAATCAAGGAAAAAATAAACGCTCAAGAAATCCGTAAAAAAGAGATAGAAAGCAATATGCTTTCGGCTTTACGAAAGATTGGTAAGGAATTGGACAAGCCTGAGGCTGGATGGAAACAAGTTTCTTCAGACGATGAGAGACGTGTTTTGGTTACGTCTCAAGGCACCGGGCCCGTCATTCAAGACGGTGATGAAGTCACGATTAGAGTTCGTTATCCCGGGAAAGATGGAAAGCCGGAAAAATTTGAGGAGCTGAAGACGTTTTTGGTAACGAAGGGCTCTAATGGCTTTAGAGGTATGAGAAAAGGTAGTTCAATGATCATTGCATCTAACGGGAAAAAGAAAATTTTTGAGTTTGTTGACATTCTTTTGGTTACCAAATTGAAGCCGTGAAGATGTGAGTATTGTTACGCGACAGCATAGAATGACCACCTTGTGGGATACTTGAATTTGTCGTTTGACATGTGAGTATATTTGGAGACTAATCTGTTTCGATTGAGGTGGAAAGGAAAAAACAAAAACTAGTTGTAATCCAACGAAGTGTGTACGAAATTGGGTTAACAATATGAGATCTTTAAAGTCCGGAGCCGGTACGAAGAACAGGCGATATCTATCCGATAAGTTAATTTTGTGCTTGAACGTCTGAAGTTTTGTATAATGTAATACAAATGTATTACGGAGCAAAAAATGACAACCGCTACAATTTCTTTTCGGATTCCTGTTGAAATTAAAGAATCTGCAAAACCTGTCCTAGAAGAAAACGGAATCACAATTTCAGAATTTTGCCAGAATGTCCTTACATACGTTGCAGAAACTGGAAAACTCCCAATAAGAAAAACTTTTATCAGCGAAGAAGACGAAGAACTTATTCGAATTGCTCGCCAACGTTTGAAAGAGCCAGGTGCTATTAAAGTCAGATTAGAGGATCTCTAATGCCTCATCTCCTCGAATTTAAGCCTTCTGCTTTGAAGGAATGGCAAAAGTTGGACAACACAATCCAGAGTGAGTTCAAAAAGAAACTTGAAAAAGTATTAGAACATCCGAAAGTTGAGGCCAACAAGTTATCAGGACTGCCTGATTGTTACAAAATTAAGCTGAGAACACTTGGTTATCGTCTGGTATATCAAGTTGACGACGGACGAGTTGTTGTTCTTGTACTTGCTGTTGGAAAACGTGAAAAATCCGTGGTCTACGAAAAATCTAAAAATCGCTTGTAGGCTAACTTCGTCTAATTTGGAAGACGAGCACGGGTGTTAGGTTTAATGGATTGGATCAAATGCAAATTGGCAGGACAATGCAATCGCATTACGATGAATAAAAACGGGAGTTCTTATGTCGAATCTGATTTCCGCACAGTCCCTTTAACGGACCGGTACCAAACAACTATCCCCGAAGTCGTGAGGAATGTTCTGAATTTAAGCAAGCGGGACAAACTTGTTTACTCTGTTGATTCAGACGGAAAGGTTGTAATCAGCAAATTAACTAGTTGTGAAGACGATCCCGTCTTGAATAACTTTTTAACCTTCCTTGTCAAGGACATAGAACATTCTCCACAGAACTTAGTTCCTATGTAAATGTCTTATGCCCTAAATTCTTTTTAAAAGGGCATGCCTAAGCGCCGACGCAGTCGGTGCAGCTCCGGTCCTC
>ENA-USYV01000443-USYV01000443.1-human-gut-metagenome-genome-assembly--contig:-NODE-443-length-48672-cov-12.602284_pt1 | contig 48672 bp, 36 predicted proteins | sample MGYA00250066_ERZ773514 | MGnify/ENA primary metagenome ERZ773514 (study PRJEB29103, sample SAMN06112049) | human gut metagenome | biome: human gut; feature: ankylosing spondylitis patient; material... | reverse complement strand
ATGACTTGTTTCCTTCAAATGTTGCTCCGGCTTCAAAAGCGATTTGCGAGGACGAGTTATAGACTGCCCCTCCTGAAGTTTTCGCTATATTTTTAATGAAATCTGCTTTATTTTTAAACGTTGTTGAAGCCCCATTGGCATTAGCTACAGCGCCGCCATTTTTTGATTCATTTGATACGAATGACGCGTTTCCATTAAACGAAATTTCGGAAACAGCTCCTTGTCCTTGAGAGTTATTGTTATAAACTGCACCGCCGTACAGAGAAGAGTTGTTTCCACTAAATGTTGCTTCAGTTTCAAAAGCGAGTTGTGAAGATAAGTTATAGACTGCCCCTCCTGAGGTATTGGCTTTGTTTTCAATAAAATCTGCTTTATCTTTAAAAGTTGCTGACGCACCATTAAGGTTACCTATCGCGCCGCCATTCTGTGCTTCATTTTTGGTAAATGAAGCATGTTTATTAAAGAAGATTTCCGAAATTCCCGTTCCCTCACCAAAATCATTATCGTTATAAACGGCGCCCCCATAAAGCGTAGAGTAATTTCCATTAAATTCAACTTCTGCTTCTAGAATAGAAGTTGTATGCTTACCGAAAGAAGTGTTACTTAACGCACCGCCGGACTCGCCATGATTCCCAGAAAATTTCGCCTCCCCTTCAATAATGAATATTCCAGCTAAATTCGCTGCCGCGCCCCCATAAAAGTCCGAGCTATTTCCAATAAATATTTGTGTACCTTTCAATAAGAATGGGGCCCCGCTGTTATAAATAGCGCCTCCGTAACCTCCACTTACATTCTCGTTAAAAGTATTATTTCCCTCTATCGTGAAAGATGTTTTGTTTTCGTTTGTATTGGTACTAAGTATGGCGCCGCCGGAGTTCTGTGATGTATTGCCGTTGAAATGGCCTTCTCCTTTGATCTCTATCGTGCCATTGGCATTGTAAATAGCACCGCCCTCTAAGGAAGTATTTTTTTCGAAAGTAACATTTCCTTCAACTTTGATAGAAGGCGTTGACCCCCACTCGTCAGAATTGTGGATTCCTACTCCTTTTTGATCATCTGTGCCTTTTAGTCCGCTGATGCTGACATCCGAAACTATCTCGAGGAGGCCAGTTTTATGATTTGTAATACTCTCATTAATTACCCCCCCCCTCTATTTCTCGGCCATTTGCTGGCTCAGTGGCAAATGAGTTACTTGTAGGAAGCGTGACGCTGGCTAAGGCAGCTATTAAAGACAGTAGTAATCTATTTTTTTTTTAATGTATTCATGTTATTACCTTGGGTTGGTTACAAGTTTTATTTAATAATGACAAAACGCAGAACGTCTATATCTAATATCCCCTGAGAAATTATCATTCGTAACATCTAGGGTAAAGTATAGGTAACCCTATGTAATGTACTTAATTTCCCAAATTTATAGTAAGTAAAGCGATAACAAAGCTGAGCGACTAAACTAATGTTCGGGTCAACGAGGTGAGCTTTTGTTTCAGCTGGATGGCCCAAAGAATAGCGTTTTTTTTGCCCTTCAAATAAGAAGTTTTGAAGCCTCATATACCGCTTTCTAAGCGATTCGGGGATCTATTTGATAAACAAGAAATACTAATCAATAGTTGGATTGTTCTCAATGATCGACGTGGTCATAAGCTGTAAAGGACTTCGTTCATCTTGAAACGATTCAACATCCTTGATGTCTTGCTAATAAATCCGCAAAAGTAAGTAATGTTAAGTTATATAGTTTCGCCCCTCGTTAGGGTGCTAAACATACCTCACTAACCGACCTCTAGCTCAATATTCTGTATTTTTGATCATTCAGCGTGCATCTAGAACAATTACAGGGTTTTAGCCGACAATCGAACAATGATATGTTCTCTAGCCTTCTGGGAAAAATCTCAAGGCAACTACATTTGCATTCCATTTGATGTGAAATTTGGACTTTTTGTTTTATCTCTTTATTTTTCAAGGAGTCGTTTAGTTATTGCTTAAGTTAACAACTGTTGACTGACATAATCTTTATTGTCAAAATGCGCGTGTTTAGTTCTCGGCGACATGACAATTGGGGCCATTGCTATGTGCACTATTAACATTGGCAAGTGCCTATTCAACATAGGCATACGCCGTACACTGCACCTCACGCGATTCACCATGCGTGACTGCTTCTCCTTCAACAAATTCGTCTCCGAAGCTGCCAAGTAATTTTCCGGCCGTTTTTATCGGTTCGACGCCGCCTTTCCTTCTGAATTACTTCGTCACAACCGCTTTTTACACTCCCGCAAAAGCTCGTCGAAGTCATCTTGAAGAAAAGAACTCGCCTACTCGTTCATTAAATTTGCGCGGATTCATTCAAGTTAATCCGGAGAAAATTAGCCATGCAAAAACTTAAGATCGCAGCCTCTGCCGTATTAAAAGACAAACTTCAAGTCGATCGTGAGGTTGTCAAGCTCTCCACGGCAGACTTTACCGAAGTCTCAGCCGTTGTTATTGATATTGAGGACTACCGCAAAGGCGGCCTAAATAAAGTCGACGGTACAGCTCTGGGCATTCCCGTCTTCCTTTACCTTCGAGACGAAGAAAACACTCCGGAAGAACTCGTCGGGCACGTTGTCGGCGTGATCAGCGACAATCTGACGGACAGGCGCTTATTCGGCCGCCAGATTGACGAAGCCGCCAAACGCTACGAAGACAAAGTTCTGCCTCCTTTCTTCGGCGCCTTGGCTCAGTACGTTTATAAAGGCAAATCTCAGTTTGACTGCCCCGGTCACCAGGGCGGCGCTTACTTCCGACGCCACCCTGCGGGACGCGCTTTCTACGACTTCTACGGTGAAGAGCTCTTCCGTTCCGACCTCTGCAACGCGGACGTTGCGATGGGCGATCTTTTGATTCATGAAGGCGCACCGCTCAAAGCCCAAAAAGCCGCCGCGAAGATTTACAACGCCGACAAGACGTATTTCGTTCTCAACGGAACTTCCGCATCGAATAAGGTCGTTCTAAATGCAGCCCTTACGCCGGGCGACTTAGTTTTGTATGACCGAAACAACCATAAGTCGGTGAATCACGGCGCTCTGCTGCAGGCCGGCGCCACACCGATTTATCTTGAAACCGCGCGTAATCCGTTCGGCTTCATCGGCGGCATTGATGAAAAATGCTTTGACGAGAAGTATCTTCGCGAACTCATCCGAGAAAAGTGTCCTGAGAAAGCCGATGCCAAGCGTCCGTTCCGCCTTGCCGTCATCCAGCTCGGCACTTACGACGGCACGATTTACAACGCCAGACAGGTCGTCGACAAAATCGGTCATCTGTGCGACTACATTCTTTTCGATTCCGCATGGGTCGGCTATGAGCAGTTCATTCCGATGATGCGTGACTGCTCTCCGCTGCTTCTGGAACTCGGACCGGAAGATCCGGGCATTTTTGTGACTCAGTCTGTGCATAAACAGCAAGCCGGCTTTTCTCAGTCTTCTCAGATTCATAAAAAGGACGCTCATATCCGGGGACAGGACCGCTTCATTCCGCACAAAGTGCTGAACAACGCCTTCATGATGCACGCGTCCACGAGCCCCTTCTATCCGCTGTTTGCCTCTTTGGACGTCAACGCCAAAATGCAGGAAGGAGAAGCCGGACGCAGACTTTGGGCCGACTGCGTCAAGACCACTATCGACGCACGCAAGCTGCTGCTGGATACCTGCCACCACATTAAGCCGTTTATTCCTAACAAAGTTCGAGGCGCTGACTGGAAGTCCTACCCGACGAATCTTATTGCTCAGGATCTGGAATTTTTTAAATTTGTTCCAGGCGAAAAATGGCACTCCTTCGAAGGCTACGGCGAGAACCAGTACTTCGTTGATCCGTGCAAATTTATGCTGACAACTCCGGGCATCAATGTTGAGACCGGTGAATACGAAGACTTCGGTGTGCCAGCCACCATTCTTGCGAACTACCTGCGTGAAAACGGCATCATCCCCGAGAAGAATGACTTGAACTCCATTCTTTTCCTTATGACGCCCGCAGAGAACAAGGAAAAGATGGACCATCTTGTCAGTCAGATTGCCCGCTTTGAAAAGTATCTCGACGAAGATGCGCCGCTGGAAGACGTACTTCCCGGTCTCTACAAGCATTATGAATACCGCTACCACGACTATTCAATTCGCCAGCTCTGCCAAGAGATGCATGACTTCTACAAGGAACGGAACATTAAGGAAATCCAGAAACAGATGTTCCGCAGCGAGTACATGCCCAAGAGCGTGATCAATCCTCAGGATGCTCATTTCGCATTCCTGCGGGGACAAGCCGAACTCGTACGGATGGAAGATGCTGAAGGAAGAGTCGCTGCCGAAGGCGCACTTCCCTACCCTCCGGGCGTTTTATGCTGTTTCCCGGGCGAAGTTTGGGGCGGCCCCGTGCTCAAGTATTTCTTAGCGTGGCAGGAAGCGATGGGTAGAATGCCGGGCTTTGCACCCGAGCTTCAGGGCGTTTATGTCGAAGACAACGGCAGAGGCGGGAAGCAGGTTTACTGCTACGTGCTGAAGGAAGATGTCGTCGAGCGCCTGAAAGCAAAAGGCAAGTAGGACGATTAGGGCGACAGCTCCATGCTTTCGCCCTGATCGCGATGAAGGATTGTTATGTCTGAACAGAATCCGAAGAAGATGTCGGTTACTCAACTGACGCTTCTGACTGCTATTAATATGATGGGCTCCGGCATCGTGATGCTGCCGACGAAGTTAGCTGAAATCGGAACCATCTCGATCCTTTCGTGGGTGATCACCGCGTTCGGCTCCTTGTGCCTTGCCTATGCTTTCGCCAAATGCGGGATGTTCAGCAAACGACCGGGCATGGGAGGCTATGCCGAATATGCCTTCGGGAAAGCGGGCAATTTTTTAGCTAACTATACCTACGGTATTTCTCTGCTCTTTGCCAATATTGCCATTGCCTTAACCTGTGTCGGCTACGGGTCTGAGCTGCTGGGCATCAGTCTCTCACCGATTCACGTCTGCCTTTCCACGATTGTCGTCCTCTGGATCTGCACATCCGCCAATTTCATGGGCGCATCCATTACCGGAAAGTTCAGTTCTTTGGCCGTTTGGTGCGTTGTTCTTCCCGTTCTGCTTCTGAGCGTCATCGGGTGGTTCTGGTTCAATCCGACCCTGTACGTCGAATCCTGGAATCCGCATCATCATCCTTTCTTCTCTGCGGTGGGGGCTTCTATTTCCATGACGCTTTGGGCTTTCTTAGGCCTGGAAAGTGCCTGCGCCAACAGCGATGCCGTTGAAAACCCTCAGAAGAACGTGCCGATTGCCGTCATGGCGGCCACAATCGGCGTGGCCATTATTTACATTGCGTCCACCAACATCATTGCAGGCATTGTCCCGAATACCGAGCTGGTTAAATCCAACGCGCCGTTTGGACTGACTTTCAGTCTGATGTTCAATTCCACCGTCGGAAAGTTCGTGACCTTCCTCTTGATTCTTTCCTGCGCGGGTTCCACGCTTGGCTGGCAGTTCACGATCGCCAAAGTGTTCCAGCAATCCGCCGCAGAAGGTTTCTTCCCGAAATGCTTTGCGAAAGTTAATCGCTGGGGTGCGCCGGTTCTCGGCATGATCATTATTGTCGCCATTCAGACGTGTTTCTGCTTTATGACGATTAGTCCGGAACTCTTTAATCAGTTCAACCGGCTGGTCGACTTGGCTGTTGTTACCAACATCATGCCGTATTTGCTTTCGATGGCGGCGGTCGGCGTCATTATGAAGGCCGCGAACGTCGAGCCAGCCAAGGCCAAGCTTTATACGTTTGTCGCCCTGATCGGCGCGCTTTACAGCTTTTACGCACTATTTTCCACAGGCATTACGGAAGTGTTCTACGGTTCGCTTGCTACCTTCTTCGGCTGGACGCTGTGGGGCCTGCTGGCACCGCGCTTTATCAGCGATAAAAATTAAGCTCAGCCAACAGATCTTTAAAGGACTGTCCGCGCGGCAGTCCTTTTTCATTTGAGCTTAAGGGATTCCAAATATTTTCGTTAGAAAAACGATTTTGCCGCCAATTTTGAATTAGGCTAAGTAATTGACATTTTTTAACACCTCTAGAGAATCTCATGTCCAAATCCATTTTTGATGTTGTCGGACAAGCTCCCGACGATCCCATTCTCGGCCTCAACGAAGCCTTCAAGTCCGACCCCCGCGACAAGAAAGTTAATTTGAGCATCGGCGTCTACAGCACCGAAGACGGCAAAGTGCCTCTCCTGCGCGTTGTTGCCGAAGCCGAAAAAAGAATTCTTGAAGCCGGCGAACCGCACACCTACCTGCCGATCTCCGGCATTCCTGCCTTTACTTCCGGCGTTCAGAAGCTGATTTTGGGAGCCGATTCTCCGATCATCAAAGAAAAGCGTGCCGTTACCGTTCAATCTCTCGGCGGAACCGGCGCTCTTAAAGTCGGCGCAGACTTCCTGGCAGCTATTCTCAAAGATCCGGAAGCTGTTGTCAGCACACCGACTTGGCAGAACCACGTTGCGATTTTTGAACAGGCCGGTTTCAAGGTCGGCAAGTATCCGTACTATGACAAAGAAAACAACGGCGTCGACTTCCCTGCCATGCTTGAGAGCCTCAAGGGTTTAAAAGAAAACACCGTTGTGATTCTGCATGCCTGCTGCCACAACCCCACAGGCTACGACCTGACCCAGGAACAGTGGGCTCAAGTGGTTGACGTCTGCGTTAAGAACAAACTGATTCCGTTCCTTGATATCGCCTATCAGGGCTTCGGCGACGGTCTTGAAGAAGACGCAGGTTCCATCCGTCAATTTGCCGATGCCGGTATTCCCATCTTCGTTTCCAGCTCTTTCTCCAAATCCTTCTCGCTCTACGGCGAACGTATCGGCGCTTTGACCGTCGTCTGTAAAGACCAGGAAGAAGCTTCCCGCGTTATGAGCAAACTGAAAGCTTTGATTCGCGCCAACTACTCCAATCCTCCCGCTCACGGCGCAAAGATTGTTGCCCAAGTTCTCAACGACCCGAAACTGATGGCTCAGTGGCATGAAGACTTGAGCGAAATGCGTGAACGCATCAAAGAAATGCGCAAGGATCTGGCCGCTGAGCTCAAAGCACTCGGCGCCAAGAAAGACTTTGACTTCGTCACCCAGCAGAAGGGCATGTTCTCCTTCTCCGGTCTGAACCCCGAACAGGTTCAGCGTCTGAAAGACGAATTCGGTGTCTACATCGTTAAGAGCGGCCGTATGTGCGTTGCTTCTTTGAACAAAGACAACGTGAAATACACAGCAGAAGCCATTAAAGAAGTGCTCTAAGCTCGAAACTACTCGTTTCTACGGAAGGCTCCGAAAAAATCGGAGCCTTTTTACATTTTTAAATTTCCTTTTGAATCAAAGAGTTCAAATAAGGGGCAATATAAAAACGATAAAGAATGAAAAAAAATTGAGTTTTTGATTTGCACGACTTCAAAAACTTGTATATAGTCTCGTCTTGTTGATTCCCCGATAGCTCAGTCGGTAGAGCGACGGACTGTTAATCCGCAGGTCGTTGGTTCAAGTCCAACTCGGGGAGCCAGAATTCTGAAAAGCGCATCGTAAAAAATGCGCTTTTTCTTTTTCCAGATTGATTGGGCGGCCGCATCTTCGGAATCAAACTAACAGTCCAGCACGGCCGCGTTATCGATACCCTGCGATTAATTCTTCAGGCAGTCAGACATAAATTTCTTGCGAAGCTCACCTTTCAGAGCTTTTTCTTTAGCCTCCTTGCTGCACTTGACCATTTTTTCCTGCTGTTTGGTCAGTTTCTTTTTTCCGTCATCAACTTTCTTAGACAAGCATTCCTTCATAAATTCTTTACGCTTATCGCCATGGAGATCTTTAGCCGCAGCTTCTTTGCTGCAGTAAGACATCTTATTTTGCTGAGCGGTGAGATGCTCAGAAGAGTCTTTTGCAATAGCCGGATTCATACATACGGCAAACCCAAGTAGAGAGGCAATCAAAACCAAACGTTTCATAATCAGTCCCTTAAAAGGTGGCAAAGAAATTGGTACCTCTTTTATAACCCGTTGGAGGTAAGAGTTTCAGGCAAAAATCCAAGATTGAGCATGGCAGCTGCCGTATTTCTTCTTTTCCGGTGACGGGTAATTTCTTCTCTTTGCCTATTAGTCCTAGCTCTAAATATCGATTTTTTTCTGTCTCTTCTCCGAAAATCAGCGGTTTTTTCTCTCTAAAATAAGTTCATGTTCAGCGCGTCTTCTCGGCGAACCGCAGGCTTTTTTTACGGATACCAATGAATACATCTGAATATTTAACTTTGATGAGGGATCGACTCACCGCAGCTTTCGATTTCAAAGAAACGCCCCAAGGACTCAATCCTCAGCCGGCGCTTTGGGCAGTACACAATCGAACTTCGGAAAAGTACTTCCTCTCTAAAAGCATCTCGTTATACACAGTGAACAATGACGAGTATGTCGGGCTTTATGGCTGTACTGACAAAATCAAGGAAACAGACATCGAAGCCGTTTTCGAACAGTTCAAAAGACTGATTTCGGAACTACCGACGGACGAAAAGCATATGTCCTCAATTTTCACTGCGGCGTTGATTTCCGAGGAGGAAATTGACCCGAAGATTGTTGAGACGGCGTCTGCCAAAAAGTTTCATAAAGACTTTTGGTTCTCTCTTCGCGGTTGGGCCGATCTAGCCTTCATTTTGGTCGATCTTAAAAACGAAAAGGTTTATTCCAATTCGTTCGGCAAAAGGACTGTTAGAAACTTCGAATTCCCCAAAAAGTCTGACTAAAAGCTTTATCTAATTTATCTCAAACATAGGAATGGAAATGAACGGTTTTACCTTACTTATCGGCTCGGCGGTCATCTTTCTGATCGCCTATGTCGTTTACGGCTCCTGGCTTGCCAAGCAATGGGTCATCGACCCGACGCGCAAAACACCGGCAGAAACTCAGAAGGACGGCATTGACTACCTTCCGACAAAACCGGCTGTTCTCCTCGGACACCACTTCTCTTCAATTGCAGGCGCCGGCCCGATTGTCGGTCCGATTACGGCAGCTGTCTTCGGATGGGTTCCCGTCACGCTGTGGATTATTGTCGGCAGCGTCTTTTTCGGCGGCGTACATGACTACGGTTCTTTGGTGGCTTCTTTGCGCCATAAAGGCAAGAGTATCGGCCAAATTATCGAAGCCAACATCGGCGAAAGAGCCAAGATTCTCTTCGCCATCTTTGCTTGGATTACCTTGCTGGTTGTGATTGCCGCCTTCGCCAACATCGTTGCTGCTACTTTCGTAGCCAATCCCGGCGCCGGCACATCTTCCCTGCTCTTTATTCTGCTTGCTGTCGCTTTCGGCCTGCTCGTCTACCGTACCGGCATGTCTCTTTTCCTCGGTACAGTCCTGGGCCTCATCGGTATGGCTGCCGCTTTCTATATCGGCCATATCTTCCCGATCGTCCTCTCTAAAGACATGTGGCTTCTGATCATGATGGGCTACATCTTTGTTGCCTCCATCGCACCGGTCTGGATTCTTCTGCAGCCTCGCGATTACCTGAACTCCTTCCTGCTTTATCTGATGATCATTGCCGCTTTCCTCGGCATCTGCTTCTATCAGCCGACCATGGAGATTTCTCCGTTCGTAGGCTTCGATCTCGGAGGCGGCCAGTGGCTCTTCCCGGTTCTCTTTGTGACCGTTGCCTGCGGTGCTATTTCCGGCTTCCATTCTCTGGTCAGCTCCGGTACCAGCTCCAAGCAGCTTGATAACGAAAAGAACGCCAAGCTCATCGGCTACGGCTCCATGCTGATTGAAGGCCTCCTGGCGATCTGCGCCATTATTTCCGTTGCTTACGTTGCCGCTGACAAACTGCCCGCTCTCCTGAAAGCCGGCGGCCCGGTCAACGCCTTCTCTCAAGGTACCGCAACCTTCATGACAGCTCTTGGCCTGGATTTCAATTTGTCTAAAGAGTTCGTTGCCCTGACGATTTCCGCCTTTGCACTTACTACGCTGGACACCGCTACCCGCTTGGGACGCTTCATCTTCCAAGAACTGGTTACACGTCCTGTCGAAAGTCGCAACGGCGGCAAGGAACAGCCCATCGCTGCTTTCCTAGGCAACCGTTACGTCGCAACTGCAATCACAATCGCTCTTGCCTGGTACATGTCTATCGGTTCTTACCTCACGATTTGGCCGATTTTCGGTACCGCCAACCAGATGCTTGCCGCTCTGTCTCTGCTCGCTATCGCTGCTTGGCTCAGAAAAGAAAACAGAAAGACATTCATGGTCACGATTCCGATGTACTTCATGTTTGCCGTTACTTTCTGCTCTCTTGGTCAGCTCATTTATGCCAACCTTGGCAAGAACTGGCTGATCGTCGGCATCTCTGCCGGTCTGGCTGTTCTGTCTGCCGCCCTGTTCATTGAAGCCTACCGAGTCTTCAGCAACGACAAAGGTCAGATCCCCAGCAATCTCCAAGCTCAAAATCAAGAGTAAGTCAGTAGTTACTTACTCCTAAAATTACGGCCTTCGCCTAAAAGCGAAGGCCGTTTCGTTTAGGCTTGTTTAGAAATACTGAGCCTTCTGCTGAACAATTCTCGGCTGAGAATTTCCGACTCGGCATCTCCAACTCATCAATTAAAAGGCCCGGACTGCAAACCGTTTTTTTCTCTTTAAACCTCCTTCAGCCCATCATCGAGCCGCTGGAGATGCTTTTTGGAGAGACGGCTTGAAGCTCTTTGCCGTCATTGGACAACATACAAACGTCTCGGAAAACAGCCCTGCTAGAGAGTGAACGATTAGAGAGCGTCCTTCCCCGAGTCCATCCAAAATAAAATTCCCGCACAGAATTTTTTTCATTATCTGAGCGAGAATTTAGCTTTTATCTGCGTCAGCCGCCGTGGAAAATCAAGCAGCAGGCAGAGCATCAAAGGAGTTATGTCAGCGGTGCGAGCAGCGCTAAAACAATATTGGCAACCAAGAAGAAGACGATCGCAGAAAAATCAATGTTCTTCCAGACCGGAATAAATTTCTTAATCGGAGCCAGGAAGGGATAGCAGAGATAACTCAGCGTCCGGTAAAGAGCGCTTGTTTGGTTTACCCAAGAAAGAATGCAGAAAAGCAAAGCGGCAAACATTGCAAGTTCAATAGCCCAGTACACCACCATGACGGCAGAACCTAAGAAGAACGGGAAAAATCCGCCGGCGCCCGAGCCCATTAGCCAGTGGAAAAACTGATAGATAACGGCGACTAAATAGCAGACAAAAATGGAAGGCCAGTCAATAGTCGGTGTTCTCGGAATAAATCTAGAGACAGAACCGACAGCCCACTGCGTCGTGGTATAGGCAAAAGAAGTGATCGGATCGTTTCCGGGAGCACGCAAAAACTTTAAATAAGCTCTTAATAAGAGCAGGCACGCGAAAACCGTGCAGAGAAGCCTAAGGGTTAATAAAAAAATCGCGGACACTTTCTGATCCTCTCGTTTTATTTGTTTTGTTGTTAATCATTCTAAATGAGGCGGCGGCCAACAATGCAGAATTTTGGCCTGAACCGCTCAATTAGACATTTAGACGTAAGGAAAACACAACGGCTTACCGGTCTTGCAGAGACTCTCATACGTAAGCCAGTCGAAAGCGGGGCCCGGATCCGTCTTGCGAAGCGGTGCGATCATGGAATGGCCCGTGACGTATTTGATGGGATAGGCTTCGGCAAGCGCATCAGTGAGTCGCGCGAGCGTTTCATACTGCACGCGCTCGTACGGCGTGGAATCCGTGCCTTCGAGCTCCACGCCAATCGAGAAATCGTTGCAGTTCTCACGCCCCTCGAAAGAGGAAACGCCGGCGTGCCAGGCCCGGTCCAAACAGGAAACGTACTGGAACAAGCGTCCGCTTCGGTCAATAAAGAAGTGCGAAGAAACACGCAGCCCTTCTAAATCTTGGTAAGACGGATGCTTGCAGCAGTCAAGCGTCCCGCAGAAAAGCGCGTCTACGTCCCCGGTTCCGAACTGACCGGCAGGCAAACTGATGTTGTGTATCACCAGAAGAGAAATCTCCTCGCCTTCCGGTCGTTCGTTGAAATGCTCGGAAGACCGAATTGCTGCTTCGTCAGACCAGCCATTAGGAAAAATTCGCATCAGTGCGCCTTCGGGCCTTTCATTGCGTGCTGACGGCTGCAATAGTACTTCCCGTTGCTGTAGATGGCTTCACTGATCGGAACATACAAACCGCAGTTTGCGCACGAAACCATCTTTTCGCCCGGCATATCGTTTTTGTGTTCAGCAAGGTTGGCCTTTTCCTGTTTATCCAGGCGTTTTTCAAGCTGAATTTGCTTTAAACGCATAGAGCGCCAGGCAAAGTAAATAACGGCAATGATCAGTACGAAGAAAATGATCCTGGACATGACTTAGGCTCCCGGAACAACTTCCATAACAAAGCGAACGCCGATATAAGAAACCATCAGAACGCAGAAGCCGATAACGGTCCAAAGGGCGGCAAACTTTCCTCTCCAGCCTCTGAGATGATGTCCGAGAAGCAGGATTCCGAAGATGACCCAGGCCATGCAGGTGGTGACAGTCTTGTGGTCAAAACGGAAGGCTTGACCGAAAAGTTCCTGAGAGTAAACCGCGCCGAAGAGAATCGCAGCGGTCAGAACAATGAATCCCACCCAGATCAGACGGAAAAGAATCTTCTCCATTTCCATCATGGAAGGCATGTTGTCCAAGATATTGACGTGCTTTGCGCCGTCCTGAGAAATAAAGTCCTTAGACCGAACCCTCTTATGAACCGCTATCAAGAGCAAGCCTTGGATAAGTGCCATCGTCATCACGCTGTAAGCAAGAATCGCCAAAAGCAGATGCAGTCTGAAAGGACCGCTCGCGGTTTCGGGCTCCAAGGGAGAACCCGGCAGCAGAAGCGGCAGCAGCATGCTGACTGCAGAAAGCGGCAGAACAAAAACCAGCATGGCGCCGATCTTGGAGAAGAAACTTTCCAAGAGCAGCAGGAACGTGCAGGTGAACAGCGTAATCGTCAAGGCAAGCGCCATTCCGAAGTGCGGAGTCCCATACAGGAACAAAGCCTCGTAAATCAGATAAGCCTGGATCATAAGACCCGCGCAAATAAGGGGGCGAATCCAGAATTTCTCCGTTGGTTCAGGCTCTTGCAACGTTTTGTAAATTCCGAAGGCTGCGGCTAAATACAATACGGCCGCAAAAACGTAAAATATGGCATTCAATGTCATCGTTACGACTCTTTTTTATATAGTTGATCGTATTGTATGACTTAACTCTTTCCTTTGAATTAATGTAATGCTCGATTCTCTTACTCAGCGTCTTACCAAAGTCGTCAAAACCATTCGCGGACAAGCTCGTCTGACCGAATCCAACATGCAGGACATGCTGCGTGAAATTCGTATTGCCCTCCTTGAGGCAGACGTTGCCATTCCCGTGGTCAAAGATCTCATTGCAAGAATTAAAGAAAAAGCCCTTGGTACCGAAGTTCAGACAAGCCTGACTCCGGGCCAGGCATTGGTCGGCATTGTTCACGACGAATTAACAAAAGTAATCGGCGGAGAGGATCCTGAAAATGTTCGCGAGATCAATCTCGCCACTCAGCCTCCCGCAATCATCCTGTTAGCCGGTCTTCAGGGTGCCGGTAAAACGACGACCGCCGGTAAGCTCGGTAAATGGCTTAAAGAAGAAAAGAAGAAAAAAGTTCTGACCGTTTCTGCCGACGTGTATCGTCCTGCCGCTATTGATCAGCTGCAAACGGTTTCTCAGCAAGCCAACATCGATTTCTTCCCGAGCACCCCGAACGAAAAACCGCTCGATATTGCCCGCAAGGCCCTCGAATACGCAAAGCTTCATTACTACGACGTGCTCATCGTCGATACGGCCGGTCGCTTAGCGATCGACGAACAGATGATGAATGAGGTCAGCGATCTGGAAAAATTCTTAAATCCGATCGAGACCTTCTTCGTGGTCGACGCCATGGTCGGCCAGGACGCGGTCAACACTGCGAAAGCCTTCGGCGAAAAACTTCCGCTCACCGGTGTGATTCTCACCAAGGTCGACGGCGACTCCAGAGGCGGTGCCGCGCTTTCCGTTCGCATGGTCACCGGCAAGCCCATCAAATTCATGGGTGTGGGTGAAAAACTCAACGGCTTCCAGCGCTTTGATCCGCAGGCCATGGCCGGCCGAATCCTCGGCATGGGCGACATCGTTTCTCTTGTCGATGAAGTCCGCAAGAACGTGGATATCGAAAAGGCTCAGAAGTTCGCTGAAAAAATGCGCAAGGGCGACGATTTCACGCTCGAAGACTTCAAGGATCAGCTCGCTCAGGTCAAAAACATGGGCAGTTTCTCCTCCTTAATTGAGAAGCTCCCGGCACAGTTCGCCCAAGCTGCCGGTCAGGTTGACGACGAACAGGCTAAGAAACAGCTCGCCCGTACTGAAGCCATCATCAATTCGATGACACCGCATGAGCGCAGAAAACCCGAAATCATCAAGGCAAGCCGCAAGCGCAGAATCGCTGCCGGCGCCGGCACTACCGTTCAGGAAGTCAACCGTCTGCTCAAACAGTTTGAGCAGAGCCGCGAAATGATGAAGATGATGAAAAAAGGCGGCATGGGCAAAATGATGCGCGCCTTCAGAAGCCTTAGCGGCCGCTTCCCGGGTATGGGCGGCATGGGCGGAGGCTTCTAGTGAGCCAAAAGGCTGTTCGTATTCTCGGAATTGACCCGGGTCTGAATCACACCGGCTACGGTTTTGTAGATTTTGTGCCCGGCCATTTCACCTATGTCGCCTCCGGTGTTTTGAATGTACCCGCAGGCGAGCTTTCTGACCGGCTTGGATTCATTTTTAAGTCCTTGTCGGCTTTGATTGAGGAGCATCATCCGAATGTCGCTTCGATTGAAAAAACTTTCTTGAATACGAATGCCCAGTCCAGCATGCTGCTGTCGCACGCAAGAGGCGCTGCGATGTGTGCTGTCGCATGTCACTCTATCCTATGCAAAGAAATCAGCACTCGCGAGATTAAAAAGTCCGTGACCGGCTACGGCGCCGCTGACAAAGATCAAGTGCAGCAAATGGTTCTAAGGCATCTGAAGCTTGAGGACACGCGCTTCAGTCCGGACGAGTCGGATGCCCTGGCAACCGCGATCTGCTACGGCAGCTCCAGCATCCTGCTCGGCCTCGTACCGACACTCGGAACCAAGGCCGGCAGCAGCGGAACCGGTGTGTCCCGCAGAGGCTCAAGTGCTCGCCGCTCAAGAAACGAGTGGACGAAACGTTATGAAGGAAAAGTTTAAAAAATGATTGCAACTATTCGAGGAAAGATTCTTCAAAAAAATCCTCCGCAAGTTGTTGTTGAATGCGGCGGATTAGGCTACGAGATCGATGTCCCGATGTCCACTTTCTACAATCTTCCGAACATCGGCGAAGAGGTGTTTCTGGAAACCGTCATGATTGTCCGCGAAGACGCTCAGCTGCTTTACGGCTTTCTGACTGCCCAGGAGAAATCGGTTTTCCGCCAGCTTCTGAAAGTCAGCGGCATCGGTCCGAGAATTTCGTTAGCCATGTTGTCCTCTATGTCCGCAGAAGATATCGGCAACGCTATTGCCAATAATGAAGTCGGACTTTTGACGATGGTCCCCGGCATCGGTAAGAAAACCGCCGAGCGTCTCGTCCTTGAGCTGAAGGACAAGATGGTCGTCACTTCTGCGCCCACGGTTTCTTCCGTTCAGACAGAGGTCATCCAGGCTTTGGTTGCGTTGGGTTTCAGCGAACGCGAAGCTCGCGGCGCTGCGAAAAACGTTCCTGCGGATGCCGACGCCTCCGAAGGCATTCGTCTCTGCCTGCGTCAACTTGCTCAGAAAGGTTAATCCATGGCGGACAGCAATTCGATTCTTTCCTCTGAAAGAAAAGAAAAAGAAGAAGTCATCGACAAGGCTCTTCGCCCAACGCGTCTCAAAGACTATGCCGGCCAAGACGGTATTCGTGAGCAGCTCGATCTCTTCATTACGGCTGCGCGCAACCGCGGCGAGGCCCTGGACCATGTTTTGCTCTTCGGGCCTCCGGGCTTAGGTAAAACAACTCTGGCAAACATCATCGCCAACGAACTCGGCGTCAAACTTCGTCAAACCTCCGGCCCTGTCCTTGAAAAGGCAGGTGACCTGGCTGCAATGCTCACGAGCTTAGAGCCTCATGACGTTCTCTTCATTGACGAGATCCATCGTCTCTCCCCGGTTGTAGAGGAAATTCTTTATCCGGCCCTCGAAGACTTCAAACTCGACATCATGATCGGCGAAGGCCCTGCTGCCCGTTCGATCAAAATTGATCTACCGCATTTCACGCTTGTCGGTGCGACTACGCGAGCCGGCTCATTGACCAAACCTCTGCAGGATCGTTTCGGCATTCGCGCTCAGCTTCAGTATTACTCACCGGAAGATTTGACAACCATCGTGCTGCGCTCCATGCATCTGCTGAATATGCCGACTGACAAAGGCGCAGCCGGTGAGATTGCAAGACGCTCCCGCGGTACGCCTCGAATCGCAAACAGACTGCTTCGACGTATTCGTGACTTTTCTGAAGTCCGTCATCAAGGCCAATTGTCCGAGCAGATCGCAAAAGACGCTCTTACGATGCTGGAAGTCGATCCGATCGGCTTGGACAGCCTCGATTGTCAATTCCTGCTCGCGATCATTGAGAAGTTCCAAGGGGGTCCCGTCGGTATCGAAAACCTGGCTTCCGCTGTTGGCGAAGAGTCTGATACGCTTCAAGACATGGTCGAGCCTTATCTGATCAAAGAAGGCTTTGTTCAGAGAACACCAAGGGGACGCGTGGCTACACCACGCGCATACAGCCATTTCGGGCTCGATAGAAAACATAAAGATTTTGGGTTTTTATTCGATGACGACCAATATTAGTGCTTACAACCTGTCTGAGCGTCAGACGCAGCTGGACTTGTCCGTTCTTCCCTACGATTTTGAAGACAACGTCAAAGTATTGAGTGAACAGGCGCGTCAGACCTGGAACGACGTCCAAGATCTTGAAGCTTCTGCCTGCCCTGACAATAAAGCTCAAATCACCATCACAATGCACCCGTCTTTTGCTTCTCAGATTTATTTCCCTGAGGAGTTTCTGCTTGTCATGGGATTAGAGTGCGTCGGTGTCCGCCAGGTGCAGTGCTTTCCGCGCGACACTTCAAGCTGCGACACGGAGGACGGCGAAATTACCGTTGCGCTCGTCTGCGTCGGAAAGAGACAGGACATCCAAGCCATTCCCGGCAAACTGGAAAAAGTTGTCTCCGACACACTCGTCGGAAAACAGATCCGAACCATTGAAAGCATTGAAGCCGTCTCGATCTACGACCGCTTGGATATTCCCAACGATTACTTCGATGATCATTTCTTAGTCGGTGTTTATCAAACTCCGGGTAAAACTGTCGAAGAATCCAAAGAAGACTTTAAAAACTATGCCCAGAAAAACGATCTTGAGGTACACCCCAACTTCTTAGTTGATAAGGAAGGTGTCTTCTACGTACTTCTGCGCGGTGCCCGCTACAAACTCGATGCCATCGGCGACTACGCCTATACCTTCTGTGTGCGCGTGCCGCCGCTGAAAAAAGCCTGACTTAGCATCACACAACTAAACTAAAACGTCGGCTTTTCCTTTTTGGAGGGTCCTCTCTTGATTTCTACTTTTTATTCGAACTCGTTCGAAGTTCTTCGGACGGTTCTTGCCACAAAAATCGGTTTTAATCTGGAGGACCTGCGAAACAGGAACGCCTCCTTTTTTGAACAAATCGAAGTTATCGTCCCGACGACGATGGTCGAGGATAACCTCAACCGCTTCTTAGCTGACCACTTCGGCGCAACGCCGGGAATTAAATTCTCCAATGTCGCCAGCTGGATGTTCAAAGTTCTCGGGCAGTCTCTTTCTAACACTGAGACTTCCCAGACCATGGACTGGACTTTTTACGAGATCCTGCGCCAAAAGCAAAGTGAAAGGACCTTTCCTAAGGAAGAAAAGCGTCTATACGAGTACATTCAAACGTTGGATCCCGTCGGTGTTCTGGAGTTTGCCCGACATCTGAACACGGTCTTCATCACATACGGCTCTTATCGTTTTGATTGGCTGCAGCAGTGGGCCTTAGAAAAGTTTGAACTTAACAACCCGCTCCCGGCGCCGAATGCAAAGATCGAAGAAGCGAGGCTGAAGGGCAACTCTGACTTTTTATGGCAAAAGCGTCTTTGGCAAGAATTAATCGAAAAAACCGGCGCTGACAGCAAAGGAAGAATCTTCAGTTGGCTTGAAAATACCATTACACGAATCCGCAAGAACAAGCCGGTTGAAGACAGCCTGCCGATTCATCTTTTCCTGCCGTTCTCGATTCCGCCAAACTTACTGCCTCTGATTCGAGCCTATGAAGATTCCCCGGCAGAACTTAATCTGTACATTCTTAATCCATGTGCCGAGTACTGGTTTGAGTCCGTACCGAAAGCGCAGTTCGATTGGTCAGAAAATTTCAAAGTCGACAACAGCTGCCTGAACTACCTACTGACAAATGCAGCAAGTACGAGAGCCGCCATTGACAGATTGGACAGCTTCCTTTTCTCTGAGGAGGAAGCTTCAGCGATCGAAACAGATATTTCAGAGGAAGCCAAAAAGAAGCGGCAGGATTCGTCTGTCAAACAGCCCGGATCTCGGGATTTTATAAGTTCAGAAAAAGCTTTCGAGAATTCTGAGGAAGAAGTAAAAAACAAGGTTAATGCTGAGACAGCTTCTGCGTATCTTGAGTATCCTTCCGAGTCGTTCCTGCATAGCTTTCAAAACTCCATTCTTAGAATGGACAGCACACTTCTGCCCACTGAGCCTGATGAGAACGACGTCAGCCTTCGTATCCTTAAAGCGCCCTCTTTCGTCCGAGAAGTCGAAGCGACCATCGATATTCTCCAGAACTGGTTCACGGATAAAAAGCGCGGCCTTAAACCATCCGATGTTTTAGTCGTGGTCCCGGACATCGAAAAGGCAGCTCCCGTCATCGAAGGCGTCATGGCATCGCTGCCGAAAGATCTTTTCATTCCTTGGAAGATCATCGGTCTCAGCGAAGAAAAGGAGAACGCGCTTGCGGATGCGTTTGTGGGCTTGGGCAAACTCTTGATGTCTGATTTTTCCGCCAGAGAGTTCTTTGCTTGGCTGGAAAAACTCCCCGTTCAGCAGCAGTGGAGCTTCTCTTTGGACGATATCTCTGTCATCCAAACTTGGCTTTATTCCGCCGGGTACTCTGTCGGAATCGATCACCAGCAGCTTGCCGCGCTTAATTTCACAGATGAAGACACGTCTCTTCAAGACGCCATGGAACGGCTTTCGCTCGGATTCTTCCTTGATGAGGCCTCTCCCCTACCATTTAAGGAGGTGCTTCCTATCCGCGGCGACGAAGAAGCCGGCTTTGACACTGTTTCCGACGACTCGGGTCGTTTAATCCAGGCGCTCTCTCAGCTTTACCTGAACCTTGCCGATCAGCGCCGCGAACTGCTCGCCAGCGATTTTGCACTTCCGGCAGAGGGCTGGAGAGAATCGCTTCTGGACATGAAAAACCGTTTCTTCGGCAGCAGCTGCGATCCTGAGGAATCCTATAACTTCACAGAAATCATTGGGACAGTCTGCAAAGGTATGACCGCCGCTTTTGGCGGCACAGAAAAACCGGTCAGCTTCGATGTTGTACTAAGCGAGCTGAGAAGCGAACTCTCCAAAACAAAACGCGAGGTGACAAGCTCCGGGACCATGACATTCACATCCATTTCGCTGGCAAGAGGTATTCCCTACAAGGTCATTTGCTGCTTGGGTTTTGATGAGAAAAGCGGGTTCCCGGGAACACCGAAATTTGAAGAATTTGACTTAACCAAGGATCACCGGCGCCGCGGTGACCGAGACGCGAGAAAAGACAATAACGCTGTCTTCCTTGACACGCTTCTCAGCGCTCGGGAAAACCTTTTGATTTCCTACACAATCGGAACGAAGCCGCAAAGCGAAAATAATCCGTCGCTTGTCATTGACAACTTCAAAAATTACTTCCTTTCTCATGCCATGAGCGTGGGAATGGAGGACGGCACTGCTCAGGAAAAGGCTGACGAACTATGGAAGAGCATCGTTACAAAGGTTCCTTTAAATCGCTTTTCCATGAGAAATTTCTTAGAGGAACCGAAATCCCTAGAAAAACGGGAAAACAACCTTTTCTGGAAGAGCCCGCGGAAAGACGTTCTCGAATCAATCGAGCACGCCTACAGGAACCCCGATGCGAAGGAACCCATGTTCGCCAACACAGGGATTCCCGATGAGAAACTTCCCAAAACGATGCAGAACTCCAAGCTTCGGGAACTGCAGGTTAATTTCCTCATAAAGTTTCTGACATCCTACGATGAGTGGACGGCTAACTTGCTCAAACTTGAATCATCAGACTTCGAAGCCGACGAAAGAATGATCGTCCCTGCCAAAGATGACAAGCTCATGCACTCAACCGTCAGCCGAAAATTTCTTTCTTTGCTTGAGAACAACTTCTCCGACAAAGAGGCGCTCGACCTTCTGGCCCTTAATCCTAAGTACGGCATCGAAAGCGTCCGGCATGCAGTTCTCAGCTTTGAAGCCTCAGAAGTTACCGAGGCATATGCCGCAAGAAAACAATTTATGGAGACTGAAACTCTAACAACTGTCTCTGCGACGCTTGACTATCAAGTTCCGCCTGAAATATCGACATACGTCCGTCACCTCACGGACAAAACAGATCTCTTCCTTTGGAAAACGGAAGGCGAGATCTTGCGCGTCAAGCTCGGCGTTTTTTGCTCTGGATCAGAACAAAATCGTGAACTATTACGTCAAATTATTTGGACGGAGGCAGGAGAGCCATACGATTTGCTTGTCTTTAACGATAGTTCAGACACAGATCATTTCAGTATTTCTTACTCTTCGATTATTCAGAACCACGGCGGCGAACCGCTTAAAGCTTTCTTGAAGTTATTTGAGTGTCACTGCAGGCACGCACTGGGAATGAATGCCTCGGATGATGCCCTGCTTTGGCAAGGTGTTTCAGAGGAAAACGTACGGAAAGCAGCTGATTTATCCAAAGCTCTCAAAGAAGAACTCAGCGATTACTACAAACTCCTCAAAGGAGATGGCAAAAAGAAAGACATCTACCTTTCCGAAGCAATCAAAGCGTTAATTGATTTCGTTGAGAAACTTAAACCTTAATCGGAGTATTTATGCTTTTTAAAGAATTTGATGCAGCCACAACGCCGATTGAGGGGCACATGCTTTTGGAAGCCAGCGCCGGCACCGGAAAAACGTATTCCTTGATGCGGGTGCTGCTCAGGCTTTTAGTCGAGAAAGGGATTGAGCTGGATCGGATTTTGGTTGTGACATTCACGAATGCGGCCACCGATGAACTTTCATCTCGTTTGCGCAGCAACCTGACAGAACTCATTGAACAAATCAGACTGAAGAAGGGCGGCAGCTTCAACGATCTGCTGGATAGCTGGGAAGAAAAGAAATATTGTTCGGCCGAAATTCTTGAAAAACTGCAAACGGCGCTCAATAAGATTGACGACGCTGCCATTTTTACTATTCACGGATTTTGCCAGCGAATCCTGCAAGACTTTGTCTTTTCTTCAAAAGGAAACTACGACTTTGAGATCGGCGATGATTCAGACGCGAAAGATAAAGCGTTAACTACTTTTCTTCGTACAAATCTTCCCAAGGCTTATCCAACCTGCCCTACGGAACAACTATCTCTAGCTCGCGACATTCCATGGGCAGACATCCTATCGACTGCTGCCGGCCTGAGCAGAACTAAGCCTCTCTCTCAGCAAATGAAGCTGATGAAAGACGCCAAAAATAAGCCTGAAGAGGAAACCAATCAATTTTTTAATGCGTTTATTGATCAAGCAACAAAGCTCTACGAGGAAAACAAGAAGGCCGACCGCCTATTTACATTCGACGACCTTTTGATTGAAGCAGAAGAACGCATTGTTAAAGATTCCGACTTTACTAAGGCAATTCGAAATCTTTACGGTGCTGCATTAATTGACGAATTTCAGGATACGGACCCGATCCAATACTCGATTTTCAAACGTCTGTTCTTAGATGATCCGGAAGGCTCTAAACCCGTCATCTTTGTCGGCGACCCGAAACAGTCTATTTATCGCTTCAGGAATGCCAGTCTCGAAACGTATCTGTTAGCCAAAAATGAAATCAACAACCTTTATCAGTTAGTGAAGAATTATCGTTCAACGCCGGGAATCATCGCCGGAGTTAATAAATACTTCAATCCGGAAGGTAAAGGGCCGGACGGCGGCTTTTTGAATCAGGATCTGACCTACTCCTCGGTGCAGTTTAATAAGAAAAAACTACCGCTCCTCCTAGAGAAAAACGGTAAACTCGAACCCCTCCCCTCTTTCGCTTTCTGGTCTAACGCCGACACTAAGGCCTTGTCCAATGCAGAGGCTCTTCGCGATATGGAGGCTATTGCCATCGCAGAGGAAATCGAATCCTTACTAAAGGAAAACGTTCTCTATGAAGGCCGGAGACTGAGACCCAGTGACATCGCCATATTGGTCGCAAAGCGCTTCCATGCTGACAAAGTTATTGAGCAGTTGCGCAAGCGAGGCATTCGAACTCTTCGCTCCTCGAATGAAAACGTCTTATGTTCTAAAGAAGCGCACGAACTCAAGAGCGTTCTGGAGGCTATGTACGATCCGAGAGATACGCGTCTTGTGGCAGCGGCTCAGGCAACCCGAATTTTCGGCGACTCGTTGAATGACTTACTAAACAACGATGCGGCCTCTGCCCAGGCACGCTTGCTATTGGAGAATTCAGCGAAAATCTACGAAAAGAGCGGAATCATCGCTGCAGTCTCTAACCTTTTCGCCGGCGCCAAAACCGAAGAGCGTTTACTGCAATACGGCGGAGAACGCGCCCTCACGAACTATCAGCACGTCTTGGAGCTTCTGCATCAGCAGCACAACACCATAGATAACCTGCAGGGGCTGCTGCGCTGGTTAAAACAAGAACAAAAAAAGAGCAACGACAGCTATACCCTGAGACGTGAAACCGATTCCGATGTGGTTCGGGTAGAGACCATTCACAGCAGTAAAGGGCTTCAATACCCGGTTGTTTACTACCTTGACCGGCCGATAAGCTTTTCCAAGAGTCAAGAATTTAGAGACGATGCAACAGGTGTCATCACCTTCTATGAAACCGAACAAAAAGCTCCCGACGACTTTGTTGAGAAATCTTATGAAGAGTCAATGAGACTGTTATATGTCGCCATGACGCGAGCAACAGCAAGAGTGGTTCTTCCCTATTTCTTCAAGAAAACTAAGAACGGGGCGCCTCACGGAAGCGTCGGCGGAAAATATCCGCTTGCGCAGGCTATCAGCGGAGAAACGTCAGGAGGAATGGCCATAATTAACGGGCTGAACCGATTGCGGGAAGCTTTGAGCCTGAAGGAAGTGTCGGCAAGGGAAGTGAGAAAAGCCCTGCTTGACGGAATATCCGAGCACAACAAAAACAGCGCACATCCTCTCACGCTCTCTGAAAAAGCCTTGAATGCTTACTCTCCTTTTGATATTCGTTTTGACTTCGAACCCGGCAAATTTAGTGACTTCGAAGTCTCCATTAGAGAACAGACCGAACATCTTAATCTCAGAGCCGGTCGCGGTGACAGACAAAATCGTTCCTGGATTTCCTCTAGTTTCACAAGCCTATTGAGAACCATGGAGGCACAGGATTCTGCCGTCATCACTGATGAAGCAGAAGCTTCAGAATCAGAGGAACCGGTCGCAGCATCGAAAGAAGAGGATATTTTGGAGGTTCTCAAAGGTTCTCAGAGCGCTGCCGAATTCGGCACGAAAGTCCATGAATTATTGGAAAAGATCTTCGACAAAAATTTTCATAATTGGAAGCTCAGAGTCTACAAATTTTTAGATGATCGTTTTAAGGGGTATGTCGCTCCGGAAACAGAAGAACGAAAGGCCGAAATCGAGACCAAAACGGAAGAGTTCTTCGAAAATTTATTCGAAGCAAAGATTCTGCCCTCCGCGCCGGGCTTCCACCTCGCTCAGCTTTTTAAAAATCTTAAAGATTGCTGTCCGGAATTGAAATTCATGCTTTCCGTCGGAGCTCCGATAAAGGGCAGAGAACGTCTGACGGCGAGTCTTTTAGCTGAAACACTAACAGCCTTTGATTCTCGTTATAAAGACTTCCATTTATCGGAACTCGATATGCGCGGATACCTCACGGGCTCCATCGACTTAGCATTCGCCGCTGACGGCAAATATTGGGTCATCGACTGGAAGACGAACAAAATTGATTACAGAAACAACGCCCCCGCCCTGTACACACCGGAAGCCGTAGAAGCCCTGATGAAAAATAATCACTACGAGCTTCAGTTGGCGCTCTATCTCGTTGCGCTCAAACGAATGCTCGAAGTTCGTTTAAATCTGCCGGAAGGTACGGGTTATAAAGCCATCGGAGGAGCGGTTTACTGTTTCCTGCGCGGTATCGACAGGAATGCGCGCGGAACGTACTTTGAACGTCCTAAAGATGCTCTGATCGAATGTTTAGACGACTTCCTAAAAAACGGATTTAGTCGTGAACTCCTGGAATCTCGTGCTAAAGGAGCTGCGTGAAATGATTTCGCAAAACCAAAATTCATTTGAAAACCTCGGCACCATTCTGCTTGATCTTTTAGCTCGTCGAGGAAAGCCCATTACGGAAGAATTAAGAAGTGCGCTGACATTTTTCATGCTGCATCTCGGACAAGCCGAACACCTCGGAGGTTTATGTGTCGAGCTTGATGCAACGCCGCAAAATAAAGGGTACGTGGAGCTGCTTAGGGAAGCAGAGCTGCTAACAGACGGCAGCAGCAAAATTGCTGACGAACCCAACAACCTTTCTGTCGCTCCGACGCCCTTTATTCTTGACGTAAGCGAACCGAAAAAGCTGAGAATTTATTCCCGCCGCAACTTTTGTTCAGAAAGCCGTCTTGCAGCCGGTATCCACGGGATGTGTTCTGCGAGCGTCAGCGACGTCGACAAGGTAAAAGAAACCTTGAGACAGTTAGAGCAAACGCTAAAAAATGCACGGGAAAACGGAGACAAAAAGGCTTACTCCTTAAATTTGCTTCAGCTGGAAGCTGCAGAACTTGCAGTTTCAGAGAAATTCTCAGTCATTTGCGGAGGTCCGGGCACCGGCAAGACAACCACTGTTGTGAAATTCATTGAGGCATTTCTGGAAATTCATCCGAAAGGCATCATTCAAATGTGTGCCCCAACCGGAAAGGCCAAAAGCCGACTTCTTGAATCGGTAAAAAATCAGGCTGATGCCGGTCCGGCCTCTTCTCCCTACTATCCTGAGGTTCGCAGAGCTCTTGCCGAAGACAGACTGACTTCCTTGACGATCCATAAATTGCTAGTCACCGATTTATCCAACGGCAAACGGCCGTCATCTGACAATCCGATCGAAGCAGATTTGCTGATCGTGGATGAGAGCTCAATGATTGACTCTGCCCTTGCGTTAAAACTTATCAGATCAATTGATCCAAGTAGAACACAGACTGTGTTCTTAGGCGACAAGCATCAGCTGGCAGCCGTCGGACCTGGTTCGGTGTTTGCTGACATCTCAGACAATTCGGGTGTTTTGAAAGGACACATCGTTGAATTGAAAGAGAGCATTCGTTTCAACGATAAGTCTGCGATCGGCCGATTAGCCCAGTGCATGCTGGCCTTCGAAGAAGGAAAAGAAGCCAGCATTTCAGACTTTATTTCAAAAGTTGAATACACGGACGATCAGCCTTTTGAAGGATTTAGAGATACCGGCATGTTCTTCAAATCTGCAGGACGAAATATTCCTCAGTTTGCTCAAAAGTGGTTAGAAGAAAAACTCGATACCTACTGCAAAGCAGTCCAAAACTTAAACCTGACTTTAACTTCGAATGATGAAAACGAAGTAGATTCCAGATCCGCCAACTTCGAAAACCTTCCTAATGATGTACAACAAGCTCTTGAAGATGTTTGGAACGAGCTGAGTACCTTCCGGCCTTTATGCGCACAGCGTGAAGGTCCCACAGGCGTCAACGCCGTCAATGCCTTTTGCGACGATTTTGTTAAATCAGCATTTAAAGTTCCTGCCGCGGATGATATGTACAACGGCAAGGTCATCATTGTTCGTCAAAATGACTCCGGTCTCGGTGTCGCCAACGGCGATGTGGCTGTTATTTTCGGCTTGAAGACGGCAGATTCTGACAAACCGACGTGGTATGCATTCATCGGTGATCTGAAGAAAATCGTTCCGGCTCAGCTGCTGCCGAAATATGACACCGCCTTTGCTATTACTATTCACCAATCGCAAGGTTCCGGTTTCCGTGATGTCGCTATCTTCCTGCCGATGCTGAGCGCCGGAAGTGATGCAGCCTCGTTATGCACGCGCGAACTTCTTTACACCGGCATTACTCGTTCGGAAAAAACATGCCAGATTTTCGGATCTAGGGATGCTCTGGACATGTCTTTAAAGACCGTCACGCAGCGCAGCGGAGGGCTTCCTCAGCGGCTTAAAGAACGCTTCAGCGAACAAGGCTAATTTTGTTTTTCTTGTGGGAAGATGCCGAGCCCGTTAAGCAAATCTGGTCGGCTCTTCTCTTCCTACCATGACAGATAAGAAAACAGGTTCTCAAAAACAAGAGCTCCGTCCCAACACTAAAGAGCTGATGCTCAAGCGTTTCAAAGAAAATCTAAGCACCTTCAAAAAGACTTTTGATTATCTAAAAGACAAATGAGTACACCATTAGATATTGATGCAGTTGTCTTGATCAACGAAGCTCTCACCGGTAATCGCTGTTCAGAAGAAAGAAAACAGCGAGTCGACGGATGTCTGTCCAGCTATTCCTATTACGACACCATCCCAGAACAGATAACCAGTATCGTTGTCAGCCTCCTCAAAGGTCACTTCTTTCAGGACGGCAACAAAAGAACTGCGCTGGCGATCTACTTGGATCTGTGCCAAAACAATGGAATCCAGTTCATATCGGATCAAGACCGCTTAGGCGATGTTTTCATAGACATAGCAGCCAACCAGCGAGACATCACTGAAAACGCTCAGTTGCTCTTTCCGGATTGAACAAAGATATCCGCTCTCAAGCTCGGCCCACGCATGATACTTGTTCAATAGTTGCTCAATATTTGCGTGATTCTTGTTCAATTTCTCCTCGAGTCCCAAAAATTGGACGCTTTCTTTGACATTGAGAAAGATTAGACACAGAGAGCAGAGTACCTTTAATTCTATATTTTTTAAATAAAACTCCCCTCTAAATTTTTGTTTCGTCTTTAGCGAAATGTCGCTGAAGAAAATCTGCTGTCATTTTCGGATTGAAAAAGAAGCTCCCACTCAAGCTTGGCCGAGTCACAATACTTGTTCGATCTTGTTCAATTTCTGCTCGATCCTTAAAATAAAGGTTTTCTTTGACAGTCGAAACTCTCGGATCAATCGGTAAGACCTTCTTTAAATCATTCTTCTAAAGACAAAACTCCCCTCTGAATTTTTATTTCGTCTTTCGCTGAATTTCGCTAACAGCGCCTAGAACTTCTTTCCGTATCTAGGCGCCTCTGCCGACCTTGTACGAACTTCCTGATCGTTACTTCAAGGAGTCGAAATTCGGAACTGCTTCCAGCAAACGGCAGGTGTAAGGATCTTTCGGGCGATTAAGAATTTCTGCCGCGGAACCCGCTTCTACCACTTCTCCGGACTTCATCACGATGACTTCATCGGCTAAATAACGAACAACGCCGAAGTTATGAGTGATGAACAAGTACGAGATATCGCGGCTTCTTTGGATTTCGTTCAGAAGGTTCAGGATTTGAGCCTGCACCGAAACATCCAAAGCCGAAGTCGGTTCGTCACAAATCAGAAGTTTGGGTTCAACTACCAAGGCACGGGCAATCGCCAAGCGCTGTCTTTGACCGCCCGAGAATTCATGGGGATACCGATTCAGAGAATCGGGACGAAGTCCGCAAAGACCGATGACATCTTCAATTCTGCCGAGCGCTTCACTCGCGGGAATATCCGGGTGCAGACTCTCCAAACCTTCCAGCAGAATTTCTTTAACGCGCATTCTCGGATTCAGACTGGAGAACGGGTCTTGGAAGATAACCTGCATATCGACGCGGGCTTGTCGAAGTTCGAGACCGTTCAAGCTGCCTAAGTCCTTTCCATTTAAGAGCGCAGAACCCGTGATTTTTGCCTGCTGTCGCAGAAGCTGGAGAATGCCTCGGACAACGGTGGTTTTGCCGCTGCCGCTTTCGCCGATCAGCGCTGTGGTCAATCCTCTGCGCACATCAAAGGAAACATTGTTGACGGCTTTGGCGTACTCCGTCGGACGCAGAAATCCGCCGCGAATCGGGAACCAAACGCTGTAATCTTTGACTTCCAAAATACGGGGCACATCCTTCTGCTCCCTTTCGACAACCACGTCACTTCGCGGAAGCTCAACCGGATCATTTTCAGGGAACAGACAGCGAACTTTTCGTTCGCCAATCTCCTGTAGGGCAACTTTATGCTCAGAGCATTCCGGACGCGCCTTTTTGCAGCGTTCGGCAAATCGACACCCGTGGAACTCTCGGTTCAGGCGAGGAACCATGCCCGGAATCGCTTCAAGCATCTGGCTCTTTTGTTTTCCTTCAGGCAATGCCTTTAACAGGTTGCGGGCATAAGGGTGCAGCGGCTTGGAGAAAAACTCACGCGCCGAAGCCTCTTCCACTAACTCTCCGGCGTACATCAGCCCTACTCTGTCAGCGATCTGTGCTACCACAGCCAAATCATGAGTAATCAGCAGAATGCCGATGTTTTCGGTTTTCTTGAGCTGCTTTAAAAGATCAAGAATCTGAGCCTGAACGGAAACGTCCAGCGCCGTTGTCGGTTCGTCCGCAATGAGGTAGTTCGGCTCAGCTGCCAGCGCGATGGCAATCATCACGCGCTGTTTTTGGCCTCCTGAGAGCTCAAACGGGAATGATTTCATTCTGCGTTCGGGCTCGGGAATTCCGACTTTTTTCAGCCAGTCGAGTGCTTTCGCTCGCGCTTCTTCGCCGCGCAGCGGAGTATGAAGCAGAATCGTCTCGACAATTTGATCTCCGACGGTCATCACCGGATTTAATGACGTCGCCGGCTCCTGGAAAATCAGGCTGATCTTGGAGGAACGAATATTGCGCATCGCCGCTTCCGGCAGACCCATGATTTCCGTTCCGTCAACGGTAACGACACCGCTGGAAACTCGCCCGGAACTCGGCAGAAGTCTCAGCAGGGAGAACGCGGTCATAGATTTGCCGCATCCGGACTCTCCGACCAGGGCGCAGATTTCTCCTCGTTTCAGCGTCAGACTCAAGCCGTCCACAACGCGAACCGTATCCTCGGAAGTAAGGATTTCAGTCACCATATTAGAGATCTGAAGCATTATTTCTTCCTCCCGATTTTGAGGACCAATCTCGGGTCAAATGCTTCCCGAACGGCAGACGCAAATAAGTTCGCAGACAACACAAGTGTGAGCATGAAAGTGAAAGCCGCGCAGAGGTTCCACCAGACCACCGGCGTGCGGGAAAGTTCAAGACGCCCGGCATTAATCATGGAGCCAAAACTGTGCGTTGTCGGATCAACGCCGACACCAACGTACGAAAGCACTGCTTCATAGAGAACAATGCCGGAGAAATCCAACACCGCCACAATCAAAATGATGTGGATGACATTCGGCAAAACATGACGCTTCATGATTTTGAACGGTCCCAAACCGAAGGCACGAGCCGCTTGAATGTAATCAAGCTGAGAAATCTTCAGAGTCTCGGCACGAAGCAGACGAGCGAGCGTGGCCCAGCCTGTCAAACCGATAATGATCGATAGCATGAACAGACGAAGATCTGCTCTCTCAATCCCCGTTGCATACATGCCGGGATGAGAGTCAATAAACACCTGAATCATCAGCACGGAAGCCGCAATCAAAAGAACGCTCGGGATTGAAGACAACGTGGTGTATAGATACTGAATTAAATCGTCCACCCAGCCTTTGAAGAAACCGGCACAAATTCCCAGTACAACGGCAAAAGGAAGCGTTGTCAAAGTCGCCAGTGTTCCGATCACAAGGGCGGTACGCACGGACTTAAATGCTTGATAAAGAACATCGTTTCCTGTTTGATCCGTCCCCATCACGTGGTAGTACGGCCAGAGCGCGCCGATCAGGCACCCGAGAACGATTAAAACAGAGCATGTCGTCAGAATCGCTTCGTAAGGAACCTCGTCGCGGCGCTTAAATAAAGTGCGCACTTCTTCCTTAAATGAGCGGCCTTTATAGCGTGAAATCAATCCGACAGTTAAGAACCACAGCAAAGCACTAAGTGCCAGTCCCGCACCTAAGCCGCAGGCAGACTTAATAATGACATCTTCTGCCCAATCAGCTCGATCTTTAAGATGCGCGCCGCCGGCTTTAAGCGGCTCGTAATCACGCACGGGCTTACCGTCCTCGAAGCGGGAAATTTTCTCGAACGTCTGGGTCGCCAGCGGCATCGAATAAGACTTCTCTTCAGCCGAAGACGCTTTGCCGAGCGCTTTATCCAGAAGGGAATAGGCTTTGACGTCATAGATCGCGCGGCCGTCCTGAACATCAATGACGGGACGGAAGTGCACCGAATCTACGACGGAGAGCAGGAGAAAGAAACACAGCAGCGAAAGCGAGCACAGCGAGGCGCCGGAACTCACAACATAACGCCAGCGTGCTTTGAGCTCTTCGGAGCGGGCAACATGAATCAGATAAAACGTTAGTGCCGCAAGAAGGACGACAATCACGATATCCGTCGGAAGCAAAACAAATTTAGGCATCATTTCAAACGGATCCTCGGGTCGGCAATCGTATAAGCCACATCTGTCAGAATCAGACCGATGACATACAGAACGGTTCCTACAAAAACCATCGTGCGGACAATGGCGAAGTCCTGAGCATTAATCGCGTCAATCGTGAAGCTGCCTAAGCCCGGAATTCCGAAGAAGCTCTCCATCACTAAAGAGCCTAAAAACAGCATCGGGAGCACGGCAACCGTTGAAGTCAGAATCGGCAGGCTGGCATTGCGCAAAACGTGTTTAAAGAGAACTGCAGTTTCGCTCAGGCCCTTTGCTCGAGCGGTGCGAACGTAATCCTTGTTGATTTCTTCCAGGAACATCGATCGATACAGCAGCGCGTCTCCGCCGATACGTGAGAAAACGCCGATCGCAATCGGAAGAATCAGGAACGAAATCATGGCCGTTCCCGTCTCAAAGCCTGAGATCGGAACAAGCCGCAGGACTTTGGAGAAAAGCCACTGCCCGAAAATAATGTAGAAAAGCGACGAGACCGACATCATGACAATGGCAAAGACCACGCCTCCGATTTCAAGCTTCGTGTGCCGGAAAAACACTAAACCTAAAGAAAACACAACGATCACAAAGACGCCGAGCAAAAAGGTTGGGAACGCCAAAGCTACCGACGGCCACATTCGGTTTTTGATTTCATAGGCAATGTCGCGTCCTGCGTCTGACGCGCCGAGATCTCCGACCATGAGCCGCGCACTGTGCTGCCAAAAAATCGTATCCGTGAGTTTGTCCGAGCCTTCGGCCTTCTCATTCCAAAGCAGCGGCTTATCGTAGCCGTGCTCTTCTTTCCAGTTCTGGATCGCTTCAGCGGTCACGCGTTTGCCGCCGATATTGAGGCGCGCCATATCGTCCGGCGTGTTGACCGTAAAGAACAGCATAAAGGTCAGAAGATTGACGCCGATCAGGATCAGGAAGCCGTAGCCGATGCGTCTTAAAAGATAACGAATCATTTGACTTGCTCCTCTGTGGTGCGCGCGGTCATTCGCTCCCGCTTTCTATGGAGCGCTACCGCCGGAATAATCACCAAGGCCGACAGCAGAACAAAAACCAGCAGCGGCCAGTAAATCGGTTTGTTCCATTCTTTAATGGCCTTTACACGCGTCTCAGGATCGAGCCTCAGATACTGAATGTGATTGCGCACAACCTGCGTGGGTTTTCCGTTGTGGACCCACTGATGGAAGGCTGCGGAGCTCGTCGGAAAGTATCCGAATGTCCAAGGTGCGTCTTCCTGGACGATCTTGATCAGTTCGTTGATAGCCTCGGCCTTAGCCGGACCCTCGTCCATATAACGCATTCGACTGAAGAGTTCGTCGTACTTCGGATTTTGATAGTTCGCCGCGTTTTCTCCGGAGCCACCGGTCTTGGACTTGGCGTTAGGACCGTAAAGCAGGAACAGGAAGTTTTCTGCATCCGGGTAGTCGGCGAGCCAGCCCCATAAGAAGAGCTGGTGATTGCCGGAGATCACTTTATCCTGGAAACGGTTGTAGTCCGTGCCGCGGATATCAAGCTGGATGCCGATCTTGGCAAACTGCTTCTGATACCAATCGAGCACAGCTTTCGTCGATGGAGAAGCCGCCGCCTGGAAATCTAGATTCAGGACCAAAGGCTCGCCGGTTTTTGCATCACGGCCGCCGGGATAGCCCGCTTCTGCCAGTAGCTTCTTGGCTTCCTCAATGGACTTGCGGCGGACAAGGCCGTCTTCGGTCTTTTCGTAAACGATCGGGTTAAATGCCGCAGCGCCGTCCTCTCGATAGCCGAAGAGTCCCGGCGGCAGCGGACCATGCGCGGGCGACGCCAGTCCTTTCTCAAAGATCTGGATATATTCTTCCCAGTCCATGGCAATAGAAATCGCCTGGCGAAGCTTCTTGTTGCGCTCGCGTTCTTCAGGCGTCTTGCCTTCGCCGACGACCGGATCCATCCAGTTAAAGCCGAAGTATGTGTTTTGCGCTTCTACGGTCTGCGGAAACTGCAGCTTCTTTTCTTTGTACTCTTTCTCTTTTTCCGCGCTGTCCGCCATGCCGATCAAGAAGCCCTGACCGTTGTCGAGACGTTCAATCTGCGGAGAGTCGTAGTAGCCCTGCAAGAACTTCGTGCGTAGCGGCACGCTTTCTTTTTCTGCCGTGATTTCAATCCGATCAATGAAAGGCAGCGGTTTTCCGCAGTCTTTTAAAAAGCCTTTCGCTTCGTCTCCGGGTTCCCCCGTGCACGGATAAAGCTCCGTCTTTCGGAAATTCGGATTGCGCTCCATGACATGTTTGCGGTTTTCAATCGATTCCACCAGCATGTAAGGACCGGTGCCTACAGGCCAATAGTTCAGAGACAAGTTGTTCTTGGCCATGCCCTTCTGGGCGTAGAAGGCTTCTGCTTCCCACGGAACCGGCGCAAAGAAGGTCATTGCCAGCCAGTTGGGGAACTGGGGATACTTTCCTTTGACTTCGAGCCGCAGTGTGTGCTTATCCGGCGCCGAGACCCCTTTGAGCTCAAACTTTCGCAAGTCCAAGAAAGGCAAGTCTCGGTCGGAGGGCTTGAGATCGGCGCGAAGACGCTTGTCTTCCGCACGCACCTGAACGGCAAAGTCTTTTAATCCCGGAAGATAGTTCACCATCGTTCCGTAGACCGGCGCAATGATGCGGGGATTAGCCATCCGCTTGATCGAGTAAACGAAGTCCTCGGCGGTGAGCTCTCGCGTACCTTTCTGCGGCAAATCCATCGGATTGTGCAGTTGGTCGATGACTTCAGGCGCTAAAGCGTGATTGACGTACTCGCCTTTCTCATTTTTAGCGAAGGCCGGGTGAGGCGCAAACAAAATGCCCTTCTTAATCGGGATCTCGTAAACGCTCAGCGCAATCTCTTCCGCTGATGCAGTCTCCGGAAGAACCTTTCCGTCTTTATCCAAATAAACTGGCTTGACCACCTCAGCGGCGGAGCGAGGGATCAGACGATACGGCCGCTCTAAGAAGTGATACTGATAAAGCGGTTCGTAGATACTATAGGTGTAAGGCGTCTCATCGGAAGAGTAAGAACTCGTCGGATCCAAATGCTTCGGACTGCGGCCTGAGAACGGCGTATAGAGCGTGTTGGAGGCAAGCTCTTTTTCCGTGTGAACGGAGTTCGGAATTTCCTTGCAGGAGGTTAGCGCGACCACTGCAAAGACGGCCGCTGACAGCTTAAAAAGTCTGCCGTAAGCTGAGCCGCATCCTACTTTAATTTTCACTGCTCTTCCTTTCGCCTATTTTGGGACGTGATATCTTATCAGATCACAAAAAGTTCCAAAGAAATAAAACATTTAGGCACAGTTGCACACCTAGGGGTATTCCTATCTTTTTAAGTTTCACACAAGATTTTATTGATTCAGAAAAACGGGTACAAAGAAGAGTTTTCAAGCCTGATTCTCCGGTACCCGTTTGTTAAAATGCGCTGTTATGTGAGGCTGGGCTTCAAGGAGCCTTTTTGAGCGCGTCTAAGCGCGCTCGGATGAGAATTCGTTGATGGAAAAACACTATTTCGACTGGCCGGTTCGCGTCTACTACGAAGACACAGACTGTGCACGAGTGGTTTATTACGCAAACTACTTCAGGTTCATGGAACGCGCACGCACGGAATGGCTGCGCGCGTTGGGCTGGAGTCAGGAGCGGCTGTACTCAGAGCTCGGCGTCGTCTTTGTCGTCGCCGAAGCCAAAGCCAAGTACAAGAAACCGGCTCGGCTGGATGATGAATTAGTGGTTCGATCAACGGTCACCGCGTGCGGCCGTACTTCTTTTGAATTTCATCAGGAAATTCTGAGAGAAGATGAAGTGCTCAACGTCGGAGACGTTCGCTGCGGCACGCTTGACGCGCACACATTCCGCCCGGTGGCTATGCCCGAGCCTATTTCAGAACAACTCAAAAAACTTTTAAATCATTAATCATTCGTTAGTACAAGGGACTGTGATGGAAGCATCTGCCGATTTATCAATCATTACTTTGGTTGCTCATGCGAGCGCCGTTGTTCAGATTGTTTTGGCTATTCTTTTGATTTTCTCTTTAGTGAGCTGGACCATTATTTTTCAGAAATGGTTCCAGATGAGCCGTGCAAGAAGAGAAGCCCGCAACTTCGACAAGCGTTTTTGGGGCGGTGCAGATTTAAATAAACTCTACGAAAGCGCCACCGAGCGCCGCTCTTCCATCGGCCCTCAGGAGGGAATCTTCTACTCCGGCATGACCGAGTTCTTAAGAAGCCGCGCGAGCAATCTCGAAGCCCGCGCCGGCACCTTCGGCGTCATTGACGGTGTGTCCCGCGCCATGCGCGCCCGTTATCAGAGAGAACTCGACATTCTCGAGTCGGGCTTGAGCGTTTTGGCCACCATCGGTTCCGTTTCTCCGTACATCGGTTTGTTCGGCACGGTCTGGGGCATCATGGACGCCTTCACAGGCTTGGGCAACCTGGAAAGCGCTTCGCTAGCTGTCGTCGCCCCGGGTATTGCCGAAGCTCTGGTCGCAACCGCGATCGGTCTGTTTGCCGCTATTCCTGCCGTTATCGGCTACAACCGCTTTGCTTATAGTCTGGATCGTCTCTCGAGCCAGTACGAAAGCTTCATGCAGGAATTCCAGAACATTTTGGGTCGTCAGGCCTAAGGACGCAACATGGCACGTAACGGCAAAAGACGTCTTTTAGCAGAGATGAACGTCGTCCCGTACATTGACGTGATGCTCGTTCTCGTGGTGATCCTGATGGTCGCCGCCCCATACGTCAATCCTTCGATCGTCGATCTGCCGAAAGTCAATAAAGCGGCTCGCACTCCGGATAAAGTTGTCGAAGTCATTATCTCGCCAGACGGCAAACTCCAGATCCGCGATACCGCAAAGAAATTAACTCCGGTTGATTTTCCTCAGTTAGTCTCTACGGTCGAATCGATGCAGACTGACGGAAATCAGGTTCCGGTTGTCATTGCTGCGGATAAAACCGTCGCATATGAAAAAGTCATCGACGTGATGCGCAATCTACAAAAGGCCAACATCACGCGTATCGGTCTGTCATTGCAACTTGAAGGAAGCGGTGCCAAGTAATGGACGACTTATCTCCGAATCAAGCGAATCGGCTCTCAGGCGCTCAGGGTTATTGGGGCACGGCTTTTGTGCTCGCTTTAATCGCCCACGGGCTTCTTTTTGTGCTGCTCTTCGTTTCCATGCAATGGAGATCGGAGCCGACAGGACCCGTCTATGCCGAATTGTGGAACGGCGACATGCCGGCGGCAGAAGCCCCGGCAGAGACGCAACCGGAACCGCAGCCTGAGCCGGAACCCGAGCCTCAGCCCGAACCGGAGCCCCAGCCTGAACCTCAGCCGGAACCGGAACCCGCTCCCGAGCCTCCTGCTCCGGAAGAGCCTCAGCAGCAGCTGCCTCCGCCCCCGCCTCCTATCGCTCAGACGGATTTAGATCGTCAAGCCAACCTGCTTGAGGATCCGGACATCGTCCAAGAAAGACTCGACCGCGAAAAGAAGAAGCAGGAAGAGGAAAAACAACGCATCCTTGAGCGCGAACGTCAGCTTCAGGAAGCCAAACGAGCTGAAGAGCAGCGTAAAGCCGAAGAAGCTCGCCAGGCTGAACTGCGCCGTCAGGAAGAAGAACGACGCATCGAAGAACAGAAGCGTCAGGAAGAGCTGAAGAAACAAGAAGAGCAGAAACGCTTAGCGGAAGAAAAACGTAAGGCTGAAGAAAAAGCAGAAGCCGAACGCAAAGCTAAGCAGGAAGAACTCAAGAAACAAGCTCAGGAACGCGAACGCAAGATCGCTGAAGAAAAGGCTCAGCGAGAAAAAGCCCTAGCTGAAAAACGCAAGGCTCAAGAAGAACTCAATCGTCAGAGAGCCCAAGAACAGGCCAATGCCGCCCGCAGAAAAGAAATGCTCAGCCGCTTAACCGGCCAGAGCGGATCTGCCATGGGTTCAGGCTCCGGCGCCATGACGAACTTCCAGCAAGCCCAGTACAACAACCGTATCGTTGCCTGCATCCGTCCGCATATTACGTTTAATACGCCGGCCGGCGCCAAACGCGGAATGTACGTTGCCAAGTTCGATGTCCGTCTGCTCAAGAACGGTCAGAAGGCTGTTCCGCCCAAGATGATCAGCAGCAGCGGTCTGAAGGCTTTCGATACGGCGGTGGAAAAAGCGATTCTGATGTGCAATCCCTTCCCCAAACCCCCGGTAGGAGACATTCCTTCTTCTATTACATTGACATTTGATCCGGTTGACGACGCAAACGGTCGTTAACCTAACGGAGACAGCCTATGAGTACCTCGGCAGCCGCATCCGCCGAAATCGCCAAAGTCGCACAAACAGCGGTTACGACAGAAGAACTTTTAAGCGGCGACAGCAACATCCTGGATCAACTCCTGCTGATGTTTGAAAAAGGGCTTAACCAGCCGATCATCTATTGGCAGCTGGCCTCCATTCTGGGCTCACTGTTTTTAGCTTGGCTGCTCGGCAAATACATCCGCATGCGGATTATTAAGCACTTAGCCGCCAATGAAATCATCGAAAGCGACGAGATCAAAGCGGAAGAAGGCGAAGCCCCTGTCAAGCCTGAACATCGCGAGAGCGCCTTTTGGGCAAAAGTAAGACGAGGCATAGAAACGCTGATTTTGCGGCTGAGTTTCCCGCTGCTTGGAATGTTCTTCATCGCGGTCAGCACCTTTACCGTGCGACTTTTCGGCTTGCTTCCTAAGAAAGCCCTGCCGCTGGAATCCATTGCGTGGCTGATTCTCGGCGCCTATGTCGTTATACGCACGGTTGTATTTCTGCTGCACTCGCTTTCGCGCAAGTACAACAGCAGTTTGGATAACTTCCTGACGTTTTCGATTTGGGGCGGTGTCGCGCTTCAGATCGTCGGCGTGCTGCCTAAGTGCGTGGAATTTATGCAGACCACCAAAATTCCGCTGGGAAGCACCAACGCAACGGTTTGGTCTGTCTTCCTTTCCGGCTTCTCGATTGCCTTAGCGCTCTTTATCGCGAAGTGGATCGGTCAGTTCTTTGAGAAATGGATAAACAGCCTTCCGACCATGGAGTCCAACGTCCGCGTTGTGATCATCCGGGTAGTCAAGGTCGTTTTAGTGACGATTGCGATTCTGATCGGTCTAGCTTCAGTCGGTATTGACATCACCGTACTCGGCGTCTTCGGCGGTGCCATCGGTGTCGGCTTAGGTTTCGGTTTACAGAAAATTGCCTCTAACTACGTCAGCGGATTCATCATTCTTCTGGATAAGAGCATCAAAATCGGAGACTTGGTGAACGTTTCCGGCGTTGAAGGTATTGTGACGGACATCAAGACGCGCTACACAGCTGTTAAGGCTTACGACGGCAGCGTGACGATCATCCCGAACGAGAATTTCGTCACCAGCAGCGTTCGCAATACCTCGTACTTGCTGGGCCCGGGACGTGCGACCGTCATGATGAGCGTTGACTACAGCGCCGACATTGATGAAGTCATTGAGCTCATGACCGATATCGTCCGAAAACAGCCGCGCGTGCTAATCAATCCGGCGCCCTACACCATTCTGACGAACTTCGGAGCCGACGGTATTGAACTGACGTCGTACTTCTGGGTTCCCGACCCCGAAAAAGGCACCGCGACTTTGAGGTCCAACATTGGTCGCGCGATGTTCCGTGAATTCAACAAGCGCAAGATCAACATTCCGTTCCAGCAGAGGGATCTGCATATCATTTCGATGCCGGAAGTGATCTGCAAAGTCGAAAACGACGTTCCTGCCCCATCGAAGTCCGAAACAAAAGCAGGAAAATAACGGTTTCTAACCTCTAATCAATCTGAAAAGTCGAAGCTCAGCCCTTCGACTTTTCTTTCTTGAATCTCTAATCCTCAAGTCCAACATCTTTCAAATTTTTCCGATATGTTTCGCAAGTTAGGTCCGTGGTTCATATTCGTCGCTGCATTGTTCGTCATGAGTTTAGGTATCGCACTCGTGACCCGAGGCAATCTCGGAACCACACCCATCAGCTCTCTGCCATTAGTGTCGTCCTATGCCAGCGGCTTAACCTTCGGTGAAACTACTTTCTTCATTAACTTGCTCTTTGTTGCTGCACAGTGGCTACTGCTTCGACAATCCATCAACAAACTTCTACTTCTCTCACAAATTCCGATCACATTCGCCTTCTCTTACTTCATCGATACATCTATGCAGTTCACTGAGTTCTTGTCTTCAGATGTTTATTGGAAATGTTTTGCGATCTCGATGCTCGGTAACATAGTGCTCGGACTCGGCGTTGCTTTAGAAGTATTTTCGGGCGCCGCGGCTTTACCCGGAGAGGGACTCGTGCTTGCGGTCAGTACGGTTCTACATAAGCCTTTTTCATCCGTCAAAATCGCCAATGACGTTATCTTGGTTTTGCTGGCTTTACTTCTTAGTTACTGCGTCTTCCATGGAATACGCGGGCTGCGGGAAGGAACCGTTATTTCGGCGTTATGCGTCGGCATCTTTGTGAAATTCTGGCTTGCCGGTCTTACAAAACTATTCAAGAGAGCACCGGCGGACACAGAGTAACTTTTAGAGCTTTCCAGCCTCAGCGGATATCGGAGAATTTAAATCAGGCTCGATGAGTCGGAATCGTCAGCTTCAAAGCCTTGCTGATTCTAAATATCGTTTCGAATTTTGGAGATCCTTCGGGACTGAGCGCTTTGTACAAACACTGTCTTGAGAGACCCGTCTCCTTAGCGAGCTGAGCCATTCCCTTGGCCTTGGCTAATTCGCCAAGTGCCCTTCTAACGAGTGAGCCGTCTCCGAGATCCTCTTCAATACAGGCCTTGAAAAAAGTTTTTGGATCTTTTTCAGTATTGATAAGGTAGCCATGAATATCAAATTCTTTAGCAAGCTTCGTCGTCACGCTTTGTACTCTTCAAGTAAGTTCCACGTCGAAATCTTCAGCGAGAGTTTAAATGACCGCCGGCATTCTTGATCGAACTCGGCAGCCTCTTACGCGGCTACTGACTCCAGCAGTTGAGTTTTGCATTACATTAACCGTTGAATTTGGCACTTGAAGCTGAGTAATGGGCTAACGGGGTTTTCCTCATAGTTCGGCTTTTACTAGTAAATGCCTAGTAAAAACGGCCCCTAAGGAGAATATCTCTAAAAGATTTTCTATAAATTCGATTACTTCACTGCCGTTTTTATCCTATAAATTCGATAGTTTGATAATCGAATTTATTGATTTAATGCGTCAATTTTTTTTCGTTCAAAACAACTATAGTCATGTTCGCCAGTCACTGGACTTTCGTCTCTCGAAAAGACAGAAAATGCTTGTGAAATTCGACCAATAAGAATAACTTTGCCCAGCAGATAAATTTTTTGTTATTACTATGATGCAAAAAAGAAAGATTAGGCCCTGGAGCAAATTACAGAAAGGGGTCTATTTGCTGGTCGATCCAAAATTAAACTTTCAGATCCATTGTGTGGCCTACCGAATGGGAAGCCAATATGGAAGTACTGACTTACCAAGGTATTGGATCACGTTAGGCAAAGAAACCATCTTCGATTATCCGAAGCACTTTATCCATTCCGAAGGCCCAGACGAAAACTCTCGTATCGCTTACGAAGCTTTATCTATCTACCCGTATAGCAGCGAAACCTCTGAGATTTCGAACATGCTTCGAGAATACATAGATACGCCTCTATCGGAATTAATAACGAAAAAATTTGAAGGCGATCATTGGGGACTCACCGATATTCTTCGAGCAGCAGATAGACGAATAGGTCAAAGAAGGCTGGCAGAATTAGCAGAAATTGTCAGCAATCCGGCTGCACAAAAGATTCTGAAGCTGAGGATGAACGCATACAAGGAAAACGAGAGGAAAGCCGCAGAAACAGACGGCTGCTGAGCCAGCCTCGAAAGAGTGCCAAAAATAAGAAAGGCGCCGGAAAATCCCTGCAGCAGGTTTTCCGGCGCCTTAAAAGGAAGCGCTTCTTCGCTTAGCGGACTTTGATCTTAGCGATCAGTTTGTCAGCGATCTCGGAGACAGGAACGTTTTCGTTCTGAAGATCACCGCGGTGAGCGTATTCAACTTCACCGTTCTTCAGGCCGCGATCACCGATCGTGACGCGGTGCGGAACACCGATCAGTTCCCAATCAGCGAACATAACGCCGGGACGCAGTCCTCTGTCGTCGAGGATGACGTCAATGCCGGCTTCGCGCAAACGACCGTAAAGTTCGTTGGAAGCCTTCTGAACTTCTTCGCTCTTGTCATATCCGACGGGGCAGATCACAACGGTGAACGGAGCGATGCTGTCCGGCCAAATGATGCCCTTGTCGTCGTGGCCCTGCTCGATGGCGGCGCCCAGCAGACGAGAAATACCGATACCGTAGCAGCCCATCTGAAGCAGCTGAGGCTTGCCGTTTTCGTCCAGATAAGTTGCGTTCATCGGAGCGGAATACTTATCTCCGAGGAAGAATACGTGGCCGACTTCGATGCCACGCTGCATCTTGAGCGTCCCCTTGCCGTCCGGAGAAACATCGCCTTCAACGACGTTGCGGATATCAGCAACAACATCCGGTTCTCTGAGGTCGCGGCCCCAGTTCACACCGCGAATGTGATAGCCCTCTTCGTTAGCGCCGACAATGAAGTCGCTCATGTTGGCAACGGTTGTATCGGCAACGATGGTGACATCCTTAGGAATGCCGACCGGTCCGAGGTAACCGGGTTTAGAACCGAAGGTATCTTCGATTTCCTTGTCGGTTGCAAAGCGGAATCCGCCCTTGAGCGCTTCGAGCTTTTCAGCTTTGACTTCGTTAAGCGTATGGTCGCCTCTGAGAAGCAGAAGGACGATTTTTGCGGGCAGCGGATTACCCTTTTCGTCTTGCTGATCAACAGCCAAAACGATCGATTTAACGCTGGCTGTCAGTGGCTTATTCAAGAGTTCGACGACCAGCTCGCACTTGTCGCGGCCCGGAGTCGGAACTTTTTCCATGGTTTCTGTGGCTTCGGGGCGTTTTTCGATCAGGCAGGGAGCTTCAGCCAATTCGATATTGGCGGCGTATTCGCTGTCCGGGCAGAAAACGATCAAGTCTTCGCCGGTATCAGCGATCACCTGGAATTCCTGAGAACGAGATCCGCCGATGGAGCCGGAGTCGGCGCGCACGGCACGGTAAACCAACCCCAAGCGATCAAAGATGCGGCAGTAAGCCTCGAACATCTTGTCGTAGCTCTTGCCGGCATCTTCAGCGGTACGGTCAAAGGAGTAAGCGTCTTTCATGACAAAGTCGCGGCCGCGCATCACGCCAAAACGAGGACGACGTTCGTCACGGAACTTTGTCTGAATCTGGTAGAAGTTCACCGGGAGCTGACGCCAGGACTTGATTTCCTGACGAGCGATATCGGTCACGACTTCTTCGCTGGTAGGCTGAAGAACAAAGTCTCTGTCGTGTCTATCTTTAAAGCGAAGCAGTTCAGCGCCGTACTTCTGCCAGCGGCCGGTTTCCTGCCAAAGCTCAGCAGGCTGAACGATCGGCATCAGAAGTTCGATGGCGCCGGCACGGTCCATTTCTTCTCGAACAATACGTTCAATCTTCTTCAAAGAACGAAGGCCCATCGGCATGTAGTTATAGACGCCGGCTGCAAGCTTACGGATCATGCCTGCGCGAAGCATCAGCTTCTGGCTAACGATTTCTGCATCTGCAGGAGCTTCTTTCTGTGTTGAAATAAAAAATTGTTTTGCTCTCATTACGAATTCTCAAAAACGAGCCGGCAGGCCGGCAGTCTACGATTAGGTTCGGATCTTATGACTTCTTTTCCTGCCTCTATATAATGGGCAGACACAAATAAGTTATTTTAAAGTTTTTATGCTTGATCAACATGGATACCGACCAAACGTCGGGATTATTTTGACCAATCCTCTCAAACAAGTTTTTTGGGGGAAACGTTTGGGTCAGCATTCCTGGCAATTTCCTCAGGGCGGTATCAACCGCGGGGAATCGCCTCGCGAAGCCATGTTCAGAGAGCTTTGGGAGGAGCTTGGCCTCTTCGAAAACCAAGTTCGCATCATTAGCCGCACCGAAGACTGGCTGCGCTATGACGTTCCAGATCGCTGGATTCGCCGCGACCTTCGCGGTATCTACAAAGGTCAAAAGCAGATTTGGTTCCTCTTGGAGTTTCTCGGTAAAAACAAAGATATCAATTTGAAAGCCACCAGCCATCCGGAATTTGAAGCCTGGAAATGGAATGACTACTGGGTTCCGCTGAGCCAGGTGATCGACTTCAAGCGCGGTGTCTATAAAGAAGCATTGAAAGAATTAGCCCCTGCCCTCTTTACCGACAAGAAACACCTTGTTCCGCCCGCAGGATGGGAAAAAGCGGAAGGTCCGGGACACTTCCGCCTTTACAAATAGTCGTCCTTAATAGATTACTTATTCATCACAACCATGTTGTCCTGATGAATTAGTTCTCTCTGTTCTAAGTAACCCAATTCTTCAACAACTTCATCGCTGTGCAGCCCCATGATTCGACGGGACTCATCGGAGCCGTAGTTAATCATGCCGCGGCAGATTTCTTTATCGTTCTGATCCACGACTTGAATGATTTCGCCGCGAAGGAAGTCTCCGATCACAGCTTTAACTCCAACCGGCAGCAGGCTCTTGCCTTTGCGAACAGCCTCAACAGCTCCCTCGTCGATAACGAGCTTACCCTTCAGCTGCAAATGGTCGGCCATCCACTGGCTGCGGGCAGACATCGGTTTGCGATCGGTCTTCAGAAGCGTCCCAATGGATTCTCCCTGGGCCAAACGAACCAACACATCAGGAATACGCCCGCTGGCAATAACTGTGGACGCACCGCTGCGGGCCGCGCGTTTGGCAGCAAGCACTTTTGTCTGCATACCGCCCTTACCAATTGAAGACCCGGCGCCTCCGGCCATGGCTTCATAGATCGGATCTCCGGCTTCGCCGACTTCTACTAATTTTGCTTCAGGATTTGAGCGCGGATCAGCGGTGAAGAGGCCGATCTGATCGGTCAAGATCACTAAGACGTCGGCATCAATCAGGTTGGTTACCAGCGCGCCCAATGTATCGTTGTCGCCGACTTTAATTTCGTTTGTAACGACCGTATCGTTCTCGTTAATGATCGGGACAACTTTAAGATCCAAGAGCGTTGTCAGTGTCTGACGAGCATTTAAGTAGCGTTCTCGGTCTGCAAGGTCGGCATGCGTCAACAAGATTTGAGCTGTGCGAATGTCGTAGTGCTCGAAACTTTTTTCGTAAGCCTCCACAATACCCATCTGTCCGACAGCGGCTGCCGCCTGAAGTTCGTGCATTTTTTTCGGACGTTTAGTCCAGCCGAGACGTGCCATTCCTTCGGCAACCGCACCGGAGCTCACCCAAACAACTTGCTTGCCCATTTCTTGGAGCTTAGCAATCTGTGCCGTCCAACGCGCGATCGCTTCTGTATCTACTCCGTGACCTTCGTTTGTCACTAAAGAAGAACCGACTTTTACGACAATTCTTTTTGCATCGTTCCAAATTCTGAGGTTTTCTTCCATCTCTTTTTCTTCCGATTTTCTTGATAGCAACCGTCTTTCCAAGCGAGACAAAACTCTACGGCCCTTTTCAGATGTTAAACGGGACGCCAAATATGTAGCTTTTCAGTATATCCAAAATCAGCTAGAGCAAATGAATTCGAGCAGGCCACTCAGAGAAGATGAAATTACAAGAATATACAAAAATAAACTGGTTAAAAATAAAAGAAATTTAAGGGTAATTTCCATGTTATCAATCTAATAATGACGGTATTTAGTTATTGACGTACCCCTCCCATATATAGCCTCCTCCTAATTTAATCACCCTCGAAGGAAACCCCTGTGAATCAAAAATTTAAAAAGGCTCTTCTGGCTTCTATCGTTCTGACAGCATTTTCTGTCAATGCTGAAACTGTTACTGGACCCGTTACCTATAGCGAAAATAAAACAATCGATACTTCGGTGTCAGTCTTGATAGATAAAGTTACAGACGGGAATAATCGTCTTGCACTTCTTGCTAACAATAGCGCGACCGTTAACTTAACTGGGCCCAGCATCAACATTACTATCGCTGAAAGTGATTACGAAACAGGCACAACTATCACAGGAGTTAGAGCCGCGGAGGGAGCAATTTTAAATCTCGGCGGAAAAGAGACTAAGGACATCAATATCAATGTCAAGGTATCTGGTGGAAAGCGCCCCAATCATGACTATGGTCATTTAGCAGTGGGTCTCAATGCTTTCAACAAATCAGCAGGCCAGAACAAACCCCATCCAGAAGGCTCAGAGCTGATAGTCACTTCAGAGAATCTTTTCGTCAATGTTCAATCCGAAGATGGCCCTGCTTATGGACTCCTAGCACAAAACGGATCAGTAGGCGCAGATGCTAAAAAAGCTAGCTTGATAATCAACTCAAAAAATACCGTTGTCAACGTCACAAGTGGAACAGGTAGCGCCGTTGGTATTGCTACATTTTCAGAAGGTTATCTTGCAGTCAATGGCAATCTTGAAGTCAACGCAGAAACTGCAATTGATGCAAGAGGTGATGCAGTTGTTCGAATTAACGAAGCTGGCACCAATAAAGTTGTCCTAAACGGCAATATCGATTTTAACTACGATGCCACTACTTCTGGAACAAAAGTTGATGCAGATGTTTTAGTCAATTTGACCGGAGCAGAGTCAAGCTGGACAGGAAACGTTTCAACAAGCTGGAGCGATTCTGTCCCAGATGAAACTCTCTCCAAAGTCTCAGGATTACATTTAGTTTTAGCTGATAAGGCTCAATGGAACCCGACAATAATAACTGGGACAACAGACAAGGATTCCGGAGTCTCTCCCGTCGCAATCAATTTTCTTAAATTTAACGACGGCGTCATCAACATCACTAAAGCAGAGGATCAAAAAGTTTCAATTGAAAACTTGCAGGGATCTGGCGGTACTGTGAACGTCGCTGCTACAACTGACGGAACGACAATCTCCTCTGCACAACTGAAAGCCGACACCGTTGAGGGTACTCCTCACTTCACAGTCAATGCTGTTGGCCTGACTTCTGATGAAATTACGAATCAGAAAGAAGCGATGGAATCCTTCTATGCAAACGCGCTTGACCTTGCAGACGGTTCCGACGCTACTGCAACACTTAACATTGCAGAAGGTGGAGCTGCCGGCGCTTTGACAGCTGAAGTTGCGAAGGACGGTTCTATGGTCGTGAAAGAAGCTCAGAACACGGTCAACTCTTCCCTCATTGACATTGCTGCGTCTAATTACCTCTTCTTCCGTTTTCAGATGAACGACGTTTCCGCTCGTTTGGGCGACCTTCGTTCTATGCCGAAGACCGCCGGCGCTTGGGTACGTTATTACGGCGGTAAGAACAAGTATTCCAGCGGCAACATGAGCGAAAAATACAATACCGTTCAGTTAGGCGGTGACGGATTCATCAACGACAACTTCTACCTCGGCGGCACCTTCTCTTACACCCACGGTGACGGAAACCTTAGAAACGGCTCTACAGACGACAAGAACTTCAACTTCGGTATCTACGGTGGTTGGCTCGGTGATTCCGGTCAGTTCGTTGACGTGATCATCAAACGCCATCGTGTGAAGAGCGATTTCAGTCTTTACAACACAATGGGACGCAACTCCGGTTCCTTCCACAACTGGGGAACTTCTGCATCCGTTGAAGCCGGCTGGAGACTGCAGTGCCCGGACACCGGTTTCTACGTTGAACCTCAGGCTGAATTGCAGTTCGGTCGTTTAGATTCCGTTGACTACAAGACCAACAAGGGTGTCAAAGTTGAACAGGACGGCATCGACTCCTTCGTCGGCAGAGCCGGTGTTGCTGTCGGCTACACCTTCCCCGAGAACAAAGGCAACGCATACGCTAAAGCCTCTGTCCTTCACGATTGGAAGGGAGAAGTGAAGTCCACCTTCTCTTCTAACGGTGCTAAACGCACTTACAGAGATGACCTTGGCGGAACATGGGGAGAATTCGCTGTGGGCGGTACCTTCAATCCGACCAAGAACATTTCTGCCTATGGTCAGGTCAAGACATCCGCAGGCTCTCCTGTCCGCAATCCGTGGCAGGTCAGCGTCGGCGTAAGATACAGCTTCTAATTTCTGTTAGCCGATTAAAACCGATTCCCTTTCCTGATGAACATTAGGAAAGGGAATAAAAGAAAACCGTCGGAAGTTCTAGCTTTCGGCGGTTTCTCTTTTGCGATTAACTTACTTTTGTTCGCTTCCTTCAGGCTCTGCGCCTTCGGGCGGGAAGACTTCTTCGTCTTCATCAAAGCGAACGTCCGGTTCGCTTTCTTTGATCAGCTGTCTGCGCTGTTCGTGAATATCTTCAGCAATCGCCTTGACCAGAGCCTCAGTGCCTTCACGTGTTACGGCAGAAATCGCAAACATCGGGACATCGGTACCAAAAGCTTCACGATACTTGTTCACAACGTTGGCTCTTTCTTCTTCGGGAACCAGATCCATCTTGTTGAGAACAACCCAGCGCGGTTTTTCTGCCAATGCCGGATCGAACTTTCTCAGTTCTTCAACAATGGCGCGAGCAGCTGCGATAGGATCTTCCTCGGTATCGAGCGGAGCTACATCAATAACGTGCAGCAGCAAGCTGGTTCTGGAAAGATGACGCAGGAACTGGTGTCCCAAGCCTGCACCTTCGGAAGCGCCTTCGATCAGACCCGGAATATCTGCAATCACGAAGCTGGATTCAGGACCGGCACGGACAACGCCAAGATGCGGATGCAGCGTTGTGAAGGGATAATCGGCAATTCTGGGTTTGGCATTAGAAACGGCAGAAATCAGTGTGGATTTGCCGGCATTCGGAAGGCCTAACAGACCGACGTCAGCCAAAACTCTCAGCTCAAGCTTGAGTGTTCTTTCCTGCCCGGGCTCTCCCGGTGTGCACTGACGAGGAGCACGGTTGGTAGAAGTCTTAAAGTGCAGATTGCCTAAACCGCCCTTACCGCCTTTGGCAAGGAGCGCTTTTTCACCGTTTTTATCCAAGTCGGCAATGGTTTCACCGGTATCCAAGTCAGTAATCACGGTTCCGACCGGAACACGAAGCTCGATGTCCGGAGCACCTCTGCCGTAGCAGTCACTGCCGCGGCCGTTTTCACCGTTCTTAGCTTGAAATTTACGTGCATAGCGGTAGTCGATCAGAGTATTCAAGTTTCTGTCGGCAACGGCATAAATAGAGCCGCCGCGGCCGCCGTCCCCGCCGTCAGGGCCGCCTTTAGGAATAAATTTTTCGCGTCGGAAGGAGGCAACGCCATTTCCGCCCTTACCCGCAAAAACTTCAATTTTCGCTTCATCTACAAATTTCATTTTTCTTTCCTGTCCGTAAGGACTTATTAGGTATGGAGTTGATGATAGCCGTATAAAAAAATCAGCGCCCCGTTCCCTGCTAGGAATGGGGCGCTTCTTTGTTTGATTCGCGGGCTAATTAAGCAACCGGAACAACGTTAACGTAGTGACGGTTCAGACGTCCGTGAACAACGAACTCGACCTTACCGGCAACTTTAGCAAACAAAGTGTGGTCACGGCCCATACCGACGTTTTCACCGGCATGGAATGTGGTACCGCGCTGACGAACAATGATAGCGCCCGGCTGAATCATTTCAGAGCCGAAAACTTTAACGCCAAGACGTTGTGCGTTGGAATCGCGGCCGTTACGTGTAGATCCGCCGCCTTTCTTATGTGCCATTTCAAATACCTCTTATTTAAAAATCCAATTAGGCCGAAATCTCATCAATCTTGAGTTCGGTGTAGTTCTGACGGTGAC
>ENA-USYV01000436-USYV01000436.1-human-gut-metagenome-genome-assembly--contig:-NODE-436-length-49075-cov-9.009939_pt1 | contig 49075 bp, 50 predicted proteins | sample MGYA00250066_ERZ773514 | MGnify/ENA primary metagenome ERZ773514 (study PRJEB29103, sample SAMN06112049) | human gut metagenome | biome: human gut; feature: ankylosing spondylitis patient; material... | reverse complement strand
AAGCCGGACAAAGAAAAATCCACAGAGAAGATTGACGGTGCGGTTGCCATGATTATGGCTCTTGACCGTGCAATTCGCTGTGGATGTGTGTCTGATGAGTCTGTTTATGATTCGAGGGAAATGCTGATTTTGTAGATCTTAAACTGCCTGTGCAGTTAAAGTGAGTCCGAGAGGCTTCATGATTTTCACCAGAGTCTCAAGATTCGGAACAGTTTTGCAGGATTCAATTCTTGCAATCGAGGATTGCGGGATATGGCACATTTCAGCAAGCTGTCTCTGGGAATATCCCAAAGCATTCCGCTGTTCAATGACCGCAGAGATAATGGCTGCAATTGCTTCCATTTCTTCTATGTCTGCTTTTCCCTGAGGGCTGGTTGCTTTTACGTGTTCTTTGTAATCATTCCATGTTCTCATAAATCATGACCCCTTTCTGGATAGATAATCGTCACGTTCTGATTTTGCTTTTTCAATTTCACGCTGCGGTGTCTTTTGTGTTTTCTTTCTGAAATGATGCAGCAACACAAAAGTATCATTGCAGTAGTAGAAATAAAAAACTCTGTTGTTTCCAGGTCTTAACTCCCAGATATCTTCTTCAATATGTTTTGTAATGTTGTTTGGCAGCCGAGTCCCATTGTTTTGAAGCAGCTGAATGTGAAGCATCAACTGGTTATATTGGATTCTTGCGTCCTTGCTTTTTTCCGATTTTTCTCGCAATTCTTCAAGAAAATCCCAGACGTCAGATTCACCGTTTTCTTTTTCATAAAATTCAATCTCGTACATTGTATAATCTCCATCGATTTTACTTCTATTCTTATGATAGCATAAATGCTATCAAATGTCAATAGAAAAATGAAAAATAACAGGAGGATTTTTTATATGAGTATTTTCAGCAGGTTATTCAAATCCAGAGATAAGCCTCAAAACAGTTATGACAGCCCGTCATACACATACTTTTTCGGACGAGCGAACAGCGGCAAACGTGTCACAGACAGAACAGCCCTGCAGCATATTGTGGTTTATGCCTGTGTGCGTGTGCTGTCAGAAGCGATTGCACAGCTGCCACTGCATTTGTACAAATATAACGATAAAGGAAAAGAGCGAGTGCCATGGCATCCGCTTTATTTTTTGCTCCACGATCAGCCAAATCCTGAAATGACTTCTTTTGTTTTCCGAGAAACCTTAATGTCACACTTGCTTATCTACGGCAATGCCTATGCACAGATTATCCGAAACGGCAGAGGTGATGTTTTAGGACTGTATCCTCTGATGCCTGACAAAATGAAGGTTGACCGTGATGAAAAAAACCGCCTGATATACATTTACAGCCGTTACGATGAGGCAAATCCGAATCTGAAAGAACAGGGTGACATCGTTCTTTACGCCGATGAAGTTTTGCATATTCCCGGACTTGGATTTGATGGTCTGGTTGGATATTCGCCGATTGCACTTGCGAAAAATGCAATCGGCATTTCTATTGCCTGCGAAGAATACGGTGCGTCGTTTTTTGGAAACGGTGCAAGTCCGTCAGGTGTTTTGGAACACCCCGGAGTGATCAAAAATCCGGAACGTGTGCGTGATGCGTGGCAGAGAGCCTATGGCGGAAGAAATGCTCACAAGGTCGCAGTTTTAGAGGAGGGCATGAAATTTACTCCCATTGCAATTCCAAACAATGAAGCACAATTTCTGGAAACCAGAAAATTTCAGATTGAAGAAATCGCAAGAATGTATCGTGTACCGCTTCATATGATCGGTGACCTTGACCATGCAACATTCAGTAACGTAGAACATCTGTCATTGGATTTCGTGAAATACAGCCTTGATCCTTGGATTGTAAGGTGGGAGCAGTCTTTGCAGAAAGCACTTCTTTCTGATTCTGAAAAGGGGCAGTATTTTGTGAAGTTCAATGTAGACGGACTTCTGCGTGGCGATTATGCTTCCCGTATGCAGGGTTATGCTACCGCAAGACAGAATGGCTGGATGTCTGCCAACGATATCCGTGAAAAGGAAGATATGAATATGCTTTCTGAGGAGGAAGGCGGTAACTTGTATCTTGTAAATGGCAGCTTTACAAAACTCGCTGATGCAGGTGCATTTGCAAATCAAAATTCAGAAAAGGAGGAGAAAACCAAATGAAGAAATTCTGGAACTTTATCCAAAACGAAGATACATCGGAAACAGAGCTTTTGTTTAACGGTCCTATCTCTGAAGATACTTGGTGGGGCGATGAAGTAACACCTGCTTTGTTTCGTGATGAACTCGCAAAGGTCAGCGGAAACTTGACAGTCTGGCTGAACTCGTCTGGGGGCGATGTGTTTGCAGCGAGTCAGATTTATTCCATGCTGAAAAATCACAAAGGCAAGGTTACCGTGAAAATTGACGGCATTGCTGCCTCTGCCGCATCGGTTGTGGCAATGGCAGGCGATGAAACTTTGATTGCACCGACTGCCCTAATGATGATTCACGACCCTTCCACATCAGCAATGGGCAATAAAGCAGATATGGAAAAAGCAATTGAACTTCTGGAAGAAGTCAAAGAGAGCATTATTAACGCCTACGAAACCAAGTCCCATCTCAGCCGAAACAAGATTGCAAAGCTGATGTCCGATGAAACATGGCTCAATGCAAAAAAGGCTCATGAAATGGGTTTTGTGGACGGGATTCTCTTTGCAGAGAAGAAAATGCCTGTTGTTCCCAAAGAGGAAGAACCGGATGAAGAAGAAAAAGAAGATACACTGACCGCAATGACCTATTCCAAATCGAAGAATCTATCTGCATTCTTATCCAAAGTATCTGCATCAGCAGAATTCGTTACTGGCACACCGATTGACCAGCTTGAAAAAAGACTGGCACTTTTGAAATATTGATTGGAGGAATTGATTATGGCTATGACGATTAAAGAACTCAGAGAAAAGAGAAAGAAGGCTTGGGACACTGCCCGTGATTTTCTCGACAGTAAGAGAAATGCAAACGGCGTTCTCAGCGAAGAAGATTCCAAGACCTATGATGCAATGGAACAGATCATTGTTGATCTCGGAAAAGAAATTCAGCGTCTGGAACGACAGGCTGAAATCGAAGCTGAAATGAACAAGGCAACTTCCACTCCTGTTCTCGGTAAGCCTGCAACTCCGAATGTAACGGAAAAGACAGGTACAGCAAGCGACACTTACAAGAAGGCCTTCTGGAACAGCGTCAGAAACCGCAACTGGATCGATGTCCATGATGATTTGCACATTGGTACAGATGCAGAGGGCGGCTATCTTGTTCCAGATGAGTTTGTGCGCCTGTAAAAGGCGATGTTTACAGTAGATTAGGCTCTACACCGCACAGCAGAGCGGTTGTCAATCTGCCTAACCGATGACAGGAAACTGGACACGGGAACACAGCACGGCAGAAACGCAGGAAACGTCAAAAGGATATGAGGCGAGTAGTACCTGCAATGACAAGATAACATAAGGATAAGGCTGGATTGCCAAAGCAAAGGTTAGCTCCTTTTTCGTGGGAGGGTGTGGAAATTATCCTGAAACCACTCTCATGACCCCACCATAATATTGAATTCGTTATGGTGTCTGCTATAGGTCATGAAGCAAGCGTGAGAACACGTGAGATAAACCGAAATGATATCCGACAGTTATCACTTGCCTATAAGCATCGTTAAACAGGGATTGCCTAAGTGGAAATGCCGAAAGGCTATGTCTATTCGAGACTGAATATTCCATATGGCAACGGAGCTTCCGTAGTAGTCCGAGGTGGATAACGCCCACTACATGGCGAAGGGAAGCAGTTTGTTAATTCCAAAGTAAGAAGATGAAAGGGAGGAGAATCCTCATGAATCCAACATCGGAGATTTTGGAGCGTGTCAATAAAAGTTCCTCGGAACATCACGACGGAGTCTTTACAAGACTCTTTCGCTACCTTCTGAGAGAGGACATTTATTTTGCAGCTTACCAGAAATTATATGCAAACAGTGGAGCAATGACTCCCGGAAGTGACAACGACACTGCTGACGGTTTTAGTGCTGAATATGTGCATGAACTGATTGAAGAATTGAGGTCAGGAAAGTACAAACCGAAGCCTGTGCGCAGAGAATATATCAAGAAACAGAACGGAAAAATGCGCCCACTGGGTATTCCGTCATTTCGAGATAAACTTCTGCAAGAGGCGGTTAGAATGTTTCTGGAAGCAATCTATGAACCGTTATTTTATGACCAGTCACATGGTTTCAGACCGGAGAGAAGTTGTCATACAGCTCTCGACCAGATAAAGACAAATTTTCGTTCTGTAAAATGGTTCATAGAAGGCGACATCAAGGGTTGCTTTGACAATATAGACCACGCAGTGCTTATTAAAACGTTAGAAGTCAAAATCAAGGACAGCAGATTTATCAATATTATCAGAGCTTTCCTGAAAGCAGGTTATGTGGAAGATTTTCAATATCATACCACAATCTCCGGTACACCACAGGGCGGAATCATTTCCCCTATTCTGGCAAATATATACCTGCATGAGCTTGACCGGAAAGTCATGAAACTCAAGGAAAAGTTCGATAAGCAGTCTACACGACACCAGACACCGGAATATCTTCATTTAGCGAAAAGAAGGCAGACACTTCAAAAGAAGATTGACAGGGTAAAAGGTGAGGAACGTGAGCTTGCAATCAAGGAATATAAAGCGGTGTGCAATCAAAAATTGAAAACGCCCGCAAGAATGTCCGACGATAAAAAGCTTGTATACTGCCGATATGCTGATGATTTTCTAATTGGAATCAGCGGAAGCAGAGAAGACTGTGAAGAAATTAAAGAGATTCTGAGAGAATTTCTATCAACGCAGTACCATTTAGAGTTGAGTGCTGAGAAAACAAAGATCACACACAGTGCTGAACGAGTACGTTTCCTTGGTTATGACGTTGCGGTACGCCGAAGCCAGAAGATAAAGAAAAAGGCAAACGGTGTTAAACAAAGAACGCTGAATAACTCTGTAGAATTAACTGTACCTCTCGAAGATAAGATCATGCAGTTCCTGTTCAAAAACGACATCATAGAACAAAAACCAAACGGAGAAATCTGGGCGGTTTGCGTTCCAAGATTAAGACATCTTTCGGAAGTGGATATTGTGAACAGGTATAATGCACAAATCCGTGGCATTTGCAATTATTACTGCTTAGCAGCGAATTATGATAAGCTGAATTATTTCCGTTATCTTATGGAATATAGCTGTCTAAAGACGCTTGCAAGCAAAAGCAACAGCACAACGAGAAAAATCATCCAAAAATATCGTCATGATGGCAAATGGGCTATTCCCCATGAAGTTAAAGGCGGTATCAAATATGCAAAGCTTGTCTCGTTAGCTGACTGCAAAGCCGGTAAGTTGATGTCCGATAAAGACCCATGGCAATACAAATCCTTTGACCCGAAAAAGCTGTCACAATATGTGCGGTTAAGCGCAGGGGTATGTGAGCTGTGTGGTGATAATAGTGATTCCTGCTGTATTTATCATGCAGGTAAAATGAAAAATCTGAAAAGCACTACGGAATGGGGCAAGAAAATGCTTCACATGAGACGTAAAACGTTGATTGTTTGCCCGAAATGCTTCAAAAAGATTCACAGGGAACAAAATAAATGACATGTCAATAATGAATGGAAAGCCGTGTACATCGAGAGGTGTAAGCACGGTTTGGGAGGGGCTTTGTGCAAACCTGTCATCGAAAGATGATAAGGCGGCACACTGCTACCTCACGAACGAAAACTGGTGGAAGCACTTGAAGAAGAGAGTATTTTCCGCCAGATGGCAACGGTCATTAAAACTTCCAACGGCGACCGCAAAATTCCGATTGTGACTTCCAAGGGCGAGGCTGTGTGGATGGACGAGGAACAGCAGTATTCTCTCTCTGATGATACGTTCGGGCAGGCATCGCTTTCTGCATATAAACTGGGAACAGCAATCAAGATTTCTGAGGAACTGCTGAACGACAGTGTGTTTGACCTGCCTTCCTACATTGCCCGTGAATTTGCCCGTCGTATCGGCGCTAAGGAAGAAGAGGCATTCTTTGTTGGTGACGGCAAGGGCAAGCCGACAGGCATCTTCCATACCGTAGGCGGTGCGGAAGACGGTGCAACTACTACAGGTGCAAGCATTACATTTGATGATGTCATGGAACTGTTCTACTCCCTCAGAAGTCCGTATCGTAAGAAAGCGGTGTGGGTTCTCAACGATTCCACGGTTAAGGCACTTCGCAAGCTGAAGGACAACACAGGAAACTACATCTGGAATCCGTCTGTTCAGGCAGGTGTACCAGATACCATTCTCAATCGCCCTTACAAGACATCAAGCTATGTGCCGGAAATCAAGGCTGGCAACAAGTGCATGGCATTCGGCGACTTTAGTTATTACTGGGTAGCTGACAGACAGGGACGCTCTTTCAAGAGACTGAATGAACTCTTTGCTATGACCGGACAGGTTGGCTTTCTTGCAAGTCAGAGACTGGACGGCAAGCTGATTCTCCCGGAGGCTATTAAGACACTTACCATCAAGAAAGCGTGATGTAAATGATAACGCTGAAAGAAGCGAAGAATTATCTGAGAGTGGATTATGATGAGGATGACAAACTGATTCAGAATCTGCTGCTTACAGCTAAAAATCTGGTAATGGACGTTGGTAGAATGGACGAGGATGCTTTTACCCAAAATGAAGATACCGTGCGGACTGCGATGCTTTTCGCACTTGGTTATCTTTATGAAAACAGAAGTAATCCCGATTATCAAAAGTTAACGCTGAATCTCCGTTCTATCCTGTTTGCACAGAGAGAGGGCGTGATTTGATGGAAATCGGAAATCTGAATCAGAGAATCACCATTCTGGAACACAGAACTGTTATTGACGAAATCGGCAACCACATCACAAAATGGGAAGAAACATTCTCCCTGTGGGCAAAGGTGACTGTGAAAACAGCAAGTGAAACCACTGATGCAGGAATAACCAGAGAGGTACAGAAGCTTGAATTTCTCGTCCGTCAAAGTCCTGCATCACTGAACATCAGCAGCACCAATTTCCGCATCCTGTTCCGAAACAGTATCTACAACATCACAGGAATTATTCCTCTTTATGACCGCAACGATTACCTGAAAATTGAGGGTGAAACAAGAAAGGCAGGTGTGCCCGATGACTTCAATTGATAACATGGCTGCTGAAATTATGAAAGGTCTGACGGAATACGCCGACCTTGCAAATGAGAGCATGAAAAAGGCGGTAAAGAAAACTGCGACTTCTGTCAAGAAAGAGATATCTTCCAATGCACCAAAGGACACCGGTGCTTATGCGAAAAGCTGGGCAGTTAAAAAGACAAAGGAAAACAGCCATTCTCTTGAAATGACTGTACATTCCAAAAACAGATACCAGCTTGCACATCTCCTCGAAAAAGGCCACGCCAAGCGTGGCGGCGGACGTGTGGCAGGAAAACCACATATATCCCCCGCAGAAGAAAGCGGTGTGCAGCTGTTTGAAAAACTGATCGAGGAGGCACTCAAATGACCTACGAACAAATCGCAGAAATGATGGAAGAAATGGAGCTGCCTTTTGCTTACCACCATTTTGCTGAGGGCGAGAGTCCCAAGCCTCCTTTTTTACTGTTTTTATCTCCCGGAGAGAATACATTTTCTGCGGATAATCAGATGTATTTCAGCTTTAAACAGCTGGATATTGAACTATATACAGACGTTAAGAATCCTGAACTGGAAAATCAGATAGAACAGGTTCTGAAACGTCATAAAATCTACTATACAAAATCAGAAGTATGGATAGAGTCCGAAAAACTCTATGAAGTACTTTACGAAACGGAGGTATAACTTATGGCAAACAAGAAGAACAAAGTTAAATTCGGTTTGCAGAATGTCTACTGGGCGAAAATCAATGAATGGGGTGAAGACCCGGACGGCAACAAGACCGTTCCTGCATATGGAGAGTCAAAGCATCTGCCGGGTGCCGTATCGCTTTCTATTGATGCAAACGGCGAGGCCGAAAATTTTCATGCGGATAACGGTGTATATTACGTGATTAACAACAACGCCGGCTACACCGGTGACCTTGAAATTGCCCTTATCACAACCGAATTTGCAACGGAAATCTTAGGAGAAATTCTCGATAACAACGGTGTTCTTGTGGAAAGAAATGATACAGAACTTGCACAGTTTGCATTGATGTTTGAGTTTCTTGGAGACAAGCACCACATCAGACACGTGATGTACTGCTGCTCGGCTTCACGTCCTACAACAGAATCTGCAACTACAGAGGAAAGCACAGAAGTTAAGACGGAAAAGCTGTCGCTGAAAGCTACTCCTTTGCCCACAGGTCTTGTAAAGTCCAAGACAACCGAAAGCACGTCAGATACAGTTTACAACAACTGGTTCAAGATGCCGTACAGCCCGAATACAAAAACATCCACAACTACTACAACCACTACGACTTCATAAGGAGGTATATCTATGTCTATCAAAAAGAATATTACCATTGACGGTATGGAAGTGCCATTTAAGGCAAGTGCTGCTGTGCCTCGCCTTTATCGTCTGAAGTTCCGCAGGGATATTTACAAGGACTTTGCATCGCTGAAAACGGATGTGGAAGAGGGCGATGAGAACAAGAGCGAACTTGATATCGAAAGCCTTGAGGTTTTCGAGAACATCGCCTACATCATGGCAAAACACGCTGACCCTGAAAACGTTCCCGACAGTCCTGATGATTTTCTGGAACAGTTCAACACCTTCAGTATTTATGAGATCCTGCCACAGTTGATTGAACTGTGGGGGTTAAATACAGCAACGCAGATTGAATCTAAAAAAAACATCGCCCGACTGACCGACCGATGACAACGCCATTATTCCTGTTAAGATGCAAACAGCTCGGTCTTTCTATGACCGAGCTGGATTTGCTTACGATTGGACTGATAAACGATATGTTCACGGAACGTGAAAATGATGACTACGATGGCTGGAATGAAATGGCTTCACAGGCGGATTTTGATTCATTTTAAATTTTTGATATATTCTGTGCAAACAATTTCAAGCCTTTCAAAATCATTGCATCTCTTTGAAAGAGGCGTAGAATTACCATCACGTTTTTTCAAGAAATAAAGTGTGTTAGCATTTTTGCGAATTTTATCCTGTATGGACTTTATTACCCTGTATTCGGCTAACAACAAGGACTTATACTTGAGGTTTCTCTGCAAATTAATATCTACATATGTACACTCACTATTCGGAACAGGAAACATATTATTTATGTTTATCACACAATAGTTTTTAACTTTAATAAAATCAATGCTTTCCTTCATTGATTTATGCTTTTCTTTGAATGAAGAAAGCGGTGCAAAATAATCAAATCCATTTATTGAAAGCACAACACCGATATATTTTCTTTCATTTTGTTGTCCTGGCTTTTTATTATGAAACAAATGTGGTGCATATGGAAGCAAGTAATCAATATACTTTGGATTTACTTCATAGAATTTTATATTATCCATACTCCTCCTATAAAACAAGCGAGGGCAAGTTGAACTTTCCCTCGCTGTTAAATGTCGCATTCAGAGCTGCGAAACGCTCACTTTTAACTTTCTTGTATAGAGTCAAGAGAAACTCACTTAATAAATCTCTCATTTTGGGCTGAGATACACCCTCTGGATATATTATATGTCATAAAAGCAAAAAAGTCAATAGGCTTCAAAAAAAATTTAAAAAAGTGAGGTGAAACCACATGGCAAACAGAATCAAAGGCATTACAGTTGAAATCGGCGGTGATACCACTAAGCTAAGTAAGGCTCTGGAAAGTGTCAACAAGAACATCAAAAGTACTCAGACGCAGCTGAAGGACGTGGAAAAGCTTCTGAAGCTTGACCCGAAGAATACAGAGCTGCTTTCTCAGAAACAAAAGCTGCTTGCTGACAGTATTTCTGCCACCAAGGAGAAACTGACAACGCTGAAAACTGCCGCAGAACAAGCCAATACCGCGCTTGCCAATGGTGAAATCTCTCAGGAACAGTATGACGCACTGCAGCGTGAGATTATCGAAACGGAACAGGAACTCCGCAATCTCGAAACCGAAGCCGGAAAAGCATCGGACTCTTTGAAACAAATCGGTGAAGCCGGAGAGGTTCTCCAGAGTGTCGGGGACAAGATTTCTGATGTGGGAGGAAAACTAACCACTCATGTTACTGCCCCACTTGCCGCCGCAGGTACTGCAGCAGTCAAGACAGCCTCTGACTTTGATTCTGCAATGTCCAAGGTTGCCGCTGTATCCGGTGCAACCGGTGATGACCTGGATAAGCTTCGTGACAAGGCTCGTGAAATGGGTTCTAAAACAAAGTTTTCAGCATCAGAAGCCGCTGAAGCTATGAACTATATGGCTATGGCAGGCTGGAAAACCGGCGATATGCTTTCCGGTATTGACGGTATCATGAACCTTGCGGCTGCAAGTGGCGAGGATTTGGCAACCACATCGGATATTGTAACTGATGCATTAACTGCCTTTGGCTTATCCGCTGCTGACAGCGGTCATTTTGCCGATGTCTTAGCGTCCGCAAGTTCCAATGCCAATACCAATGTATCTATGCTCGGTGAATCCTTCAAGTACTGTGCTCCGATTGCAGGTGCTTTGGGATTTTCCTGTGAAGATACAGCCGAGGCATTAGGCTTAATGGCAAACGCAGGCATCAAGTCCACACAGTCCGGTACTTCCATGCGTTCTATTATGACCGCATTGTCGGGAGAGGTCAAGTTCTGTTCCTCTTCTTTTGGTGAAATGGAGATTGCAACCAGCAACGCTGATGGCTCCATGCGTGACCTTTCCGATATTCTTGCGGACTGCCGTGTAGCATTTGACCAGATGTCAGAATCTGAAAAAGCAAGTGCAGCACAGGCTCTTGTGGGCAAGAACGCCATGTCGGGTTTCCTTGCTTTGATGAATGCCGCGCCCCAGGACGTGGAGAAGCTGTCCTCTGCGATTGAAAACTGTGACGGCACATCACTTTCTATGGCGGAAACCATGCAGGACAACCTTGGCGGTCAGCTGACTATCTTAAAATCACAGCTGGAAGAACTGGCTATTTCTTTTGGAGAAATTCTGATGCCTGTCATCAGATCAATCGTAACGAAAATTCAGGAATTTATTGATAAACTCAACGCCATGGACCCTGCCACAAAGGAGACGATTGTGAAAGTTGCTCTCGTTGCTGCGGCAATGGGTCCTTTATTGGTGGTAATCGGCAAAGTCATATCCTCGGTGGGAAGTCTGATGACCTTTATCAGCAAAGTTCCGACTATGATTGCAGGTGCAAAGACAGCATTTTCCACTCTTGGAGCTGCCATTGGCGGTATTTCTGCACCGGTGGTGGCTGTGATTGCAATCATTGCTGTACTGGTCGCTGCTTTTGTAAATCTGTGGAATACCAATGAGGATTTCAAAAACAGCATTCTCTCCATTTGGGAACAGATAAAATCTACATTTGAAAGACTTACTTCCGGTATCGTCGACCGAATCAATGCGCTCGGCTTTGATTTTGAGAACTTCGGCGAACTTGTAAAAGCTGTATGGAATGGACTTTGTGAAGTTCTTGCCCCGCTGTTTGAGGGCGTATTTCAGCACATTGCAGATATTTTCTCTTTCGTCACCGACACCATTTTAAGTATTCTCGACATTTTCATCGGTCTGTTTACCGGAAACTGGGATCAGTGCTGGAATGGCATAAAAGACCTCTTTACAGGCATATGGGATTTCATTGTAAACTCACTCAGCAATATTCTGAACACGCTGACCGGTGTGTTAGATGTATTCCTTGGTTGGTTCGGTACTTCATGGGACGAGGTCTGGACAGCAATCAAGGATTTCTTTATTGGTATATGGGAAAGTATTTGTTCCTTTTTCCAATCAATCGCAGATTTCTTCGTAAACACCTGGAATGCGATTTCTTCCTTCTTTACGGGTATTGTAACTGCTATTCATGATACAGCAGTTTCTATTTTTACGGCTGTTTATGACTTTTTCGCAGGAATCCTGACAAGCATTCACGATTTCTTCTCCACGATTTTCAATGCCATATGGACGGTCATTTCTACGGTATGCACCACAATCTACAATACCATTTCAAGCATATGGAATACGATATATGAGTTCATTTCTCCGCTTTTGGAGGCTTTGAAATATCTGTTTGAAACCATTTTCCAGGCAATACATATCATTATCAGCAATGTGATGGACTGGATTTCCGAGAATATACAGACCATATGGAATGCCATTGTGGAGTTTATCACGCCTTTGCTTGAGGGCATTAAGTCATTCTTTGAAACCATATGGAATGCAATCAGTACTGCAATTTCCACGGTGCTGAGTACGATTTCAAATATCATCACCACAGTATGGAATGCAATTTCAGGCTTTATTTCAAACGTGATGAACACCATCAAATCGGTAATTTCCTCCATCTGGAACGCCATCAGCGGTGCGATTTCAGGTGTCGTAAATGGAATCAGAAATACGATTTCTTCCGTTTGGAACAGCATTTCTTCTACGATTTCATCGGTGATGAATACCATTCGTTCTACGGTGACAAGCATCTGGAACAGCGTAAAATCAGCGATTTCCAGTACAATCGGCGGTATTTACGATACCATTAAGGGCGGATTTGATAAGGCGGTAAATTTTGTAAAGGGACTGGCGAGTGATGCATTCAGCTGGGGTTCGGATATCATCAGCGGCATTGTTGACGGTATCAAAAGCTGTATTAACTGGATTTCCGATGCCTGTACAGATGTGGCGGATACCATCAGAAGCTATCTGCACTTCTCTGTACCGGACGTAGGTCCGCTGACGGAATACGAAAGCTGGATGCCGGACTTTATGCAGGGCTTGGCAGACGGCATTATCAAAAGCAAAAAGGTCGTGGCAAAGGCAGTATCCGGTGTGGCGGACACGATGAAGATTGCACTGAATTCCGACCTTAGCTACAAACTTGACGGCATGACAGGTGCTATCATGAACGGCGGGACTGAAAGTTCTGTGGTCAACAACTACTACAATAACGACAACAGCCGGACAGTGAATCAGACCAATAATAGTCCGAAAGCACTGTCACGGCTGGAGATTTACAGACAGACGAAGAATGCGGTGAAAGTGTAATTAAAATATGTTTAATTCACTTTTCAGCTCTAAAATTCTTTTTTCAATTTCTTGTATGACTTTAATAAATTCAGAATCAGATTTTCCTGTCGGATCATCAAGCCCCCAGTTGTCATCAAACGGTCTGCCAATAAACGGACAACCTACATTGCACCCCATTGATATGGCAATATCAGGTTCGGGAATATCAGATACCAGCTTCGAGTATTGTGTTTTCTCCATATCAATTCCGTAGAGTTGTTTCATAATGCGTACAGCATCTTGATTTATCTTCGGTTTTGTTTCTGTACCTGCAGAATAGCTTTCAAAAACATCCCCTGCAAGATGATTACCGAGAGCTTCTGCTATCTGACTTCGGCAGGAGTTGTGAACACATATAAAAGCAACTCTTTTCATTCAGTCCTCCTGTAAAACGGGCATCTCGTTTTAATACACTGAGCATTTTTATTTGAAAAATCACATGAAAAATTATCACATTCCAAATCAATGCCGTATGTTTTACTAACAAACTCAGCAGCAGTTTTAATCGCAAGAAATCCGTTTCTTTTACAGCATCTCGGACCACCGATTTCAGAAACCTTCAAAAGAACATTTGATACAAGTTGTAAATTATGCTTGTAATATTCATTGCTTGAAAGAGGTCCTGTTTCATGAATAATCGCAAGTGCTGCACCTACAGATGAAGCAGAGCCACACATTCCCCATTTCCCGCAAGTTGCTCCGGGCATATCAGAACCACGATTTGCAAGTTCATCAAGTGCTGTGTCAAGATTGAATTTTACACCCGCATTGTACATTGCGGTCATGAAGGCAGCACCATCTATTATATGATGAATGGGACCGTGCATAGGAACGTTTGAAAATTTTATGAGTTTGCGCCATATCATATATGGGTTTTTGCTTTTTTCTTTTAAGCAGATTTCTTTTATCTGATTCATTGTTTATCCTCCTGTGATGTGAAAATAGATGAAATCATATTTATCAAAGTAATATCAATGTTATCTGAATAAGAGTAGTGGGACCATTTTCCTTCTTTTCTTACGTTGACAATTCCGTTATCACACAGTATTTTCATATGATGTGAAAGCGTAGGCTGTGTAATATTCAATGTTTCCAACAGCTTGCAGGCGCATAATTCTCCACCATGAAGCATCTGAAGAATTCGGATCCTATTTTCATCACCAAGTGCTTTAAAAACCGAAGCTACATTTTTACAGTCTGTCATCATTTGTACGCCTCTTTCATATTGGTAATTATCTATATGACATTATAACATATAGATTGATGGCTGTCAATATGTTTTTACAGAAAGGAGTGATTCCAGATGTTCTATACCCTAACCCTCGAAAACGAAACCGGTCAGCAAATCGACTTGTCCAAAACAGCAAACAGGTTCATGTTCTCAAAGATTGAAGGGCTGAATCCGCCTGCCGGAACAGTCAGCACATCAAGCTATGCCGGAATGGACGGCAGCTACCTCAACAATGCTTTCATTGAAAAGCGAAACGTGGTCATTCCCTTTGAAATGCGTGGCTTTGATGTTGAAAAACGCAGGCATGAGCTGTATCAGGTGGTCAAGCCATCACGATACATCAAAATATATTACTCCACAAAAAACATCTCTGTGTATGCTGAGGGTATTGTGGAGACCTGCGAAATGGAGAACTTTGAAATGCTGACCAAAGGGCAGATATCTATTCTCTGCCCCGATATTTACTGGTATTCCACAGAAACGCAGATTGCCGAATATTCCAAAATCCGTGGCGCTTTTCACTTCATTTTCCCCGATAACGATGAACCGTTTCCAATCGGTCAATACAGTACACAAAACATCATGACCATTGTCAATGACGGTGATGAAGTGGGCTTTACCCTTGAAATCAGCGGAGGTCCTGCAAAGAATCCAACTATTTACAACGCTTTGACGGACGAATATATGCAGATTCTCGGCGATATCAAAGACGGCGATATCATCACCATAACTACGAAAACTGGCAATAAGACGGTTACACTGGAGCGTGAGGGCGTTACCACAAATATCATCAATCGGCTTGTTTCGGGTTCCACCTGGCTTACCTTAAAGCAGGGAGAAAATAAGTTTTATGTCCGTGCGTCTGAGGGACTGTCAAGCCTGAAAGTCCGTCTGATACACCGCAATGCATACTTGGGAGTGTGATTTATGCAGATTGAAATATACAATATGATTCCGGCTGATGACAAACTCTCCATAACTCTGGAGGCAGTGTGCGACAGCTTTTCTTCTCTCCTGTGGGATATTGAATACTATGCCTGCGGTGTATTTGAAGTGTACATTGCCGCATCTCCGAAAAATATTGAAATCTTCCGGACAGGCAGAATTGTGGGGCGTGATGATGATAAAGAACACTACGGACTGATTGAATCGGTACAGCTGGAAACAGATGCAGAAGACGGCGACTATCTCATTGTGAGCGGTCGCTTTTTAATGTGTCTGCTGGAGAGAAGAATCATTTATCCCACTTTCAACTTTACAAAGAAAGTTTCATACGCACAGATCGTGAATAATGTGGTGCAGTATAACGCCTGCAGGACAGGTGCGAGAAAGATTCCGGGGCTTTCGATTGGTGATTCTTCCGGCTCTTGCTGGAATCAGAACACCAAACTGCAAATCAGCTACGATAACCTTATGAAATGGATATACACCATTTGCGAGAAAATCGGTGGGACTGCCAATATACGACTGGTAAAGACGACCGATGAACAGTATGAAATGCTGCTTGAATTGTCTGAGGGTACAGATAGAAGTATCTTACAAGAGGATAACCCACATATTGTTTTCTCAGACGGATATAACAATCTGCTTTCATTTTCCTATTCCACAGATAGTTCTGTGCAGAGAAACTATGCCTACATATTGGGCAAGGGCGAAGGAGAAGAGAGAAAACGTACCACATATTGTGACGGCGATGAACCGGAACATCTTGACCGCTATGAGGTGTACGTGGACGCAAAGGATATGGCGGACGAAGAACAGGAAGACGGCGCATCCAAACCAATTCCCGATGATGAATACATCAATCTTTTACAGGAAAAAGGCAAGGAGAGCATGGTGCAGCCCCTTGTGGTTTCTGAATCGCAGATTGCGGTACAGCAGGCACAGTTCCGATATGGTGTAGATTATTTCGTGGGAGATTATGTGACAGTGGAACACCGCAGATTTGGTCTGCGGCAGAATAAAATACAGCTGATCGGTATGATTGAGAGCTTCGACCAGAACGGCAGAAATCTCACACCCACATTCAAGGAGGTATGACTATGGCATTTTCATATGGATTTTTCAACGCAAAGAATCTCGACAGAACATATACTGCCGAGAATTTCTGTGACTATCTTGGCAGTATCATCTGCAACGGCATTCAGGACAATTACGGTCAGTGTTTCAAGCTGACAGCAAACAAGCTAAAACTGACTATCGGCAGCGGCAAAGCTTGGATAAACGGACATTACTTTCTTTCTGATACGCCGTATACTTACGACCTTTCAGGCTATGTGAATGAATCTCTGGGCAGATATTTATCAGTAGGTATCTGCTGTAATACAGGTGAAAACTATCGCAAGATAGAGTTTGAAATTCTATCCGGTACACCTGCCACATCGCCGTCAATTCCAAGATTCAAAGATACAGAAACCAAAACATATCTCACCCTTTGTGCCGTCAGGATTGATGCCGGTGCAGCAGAAATTAAAATAACGGATTACAGGGAAAATACAACCTACTGCGGATATGTACGCTGTATTCTCGGAAAATGCAAGGTCACGGATATGATGTCACAGCTTTCGGAGATTACAGCACAGATAAATGATTACAATTCAACCATTCTTCAGCTAACCAATCAGGTGTCAGAACTGACAACAAAGGTAGATGAAATGACCGGAGATGTGGTTTCAGTCGGCAAATGCGGTGCTGATATCAACTACGTTCTCTACTCTGACGGCAGGTTGATTCTCAAAGGCACGGGAGCAATGTATGATTATATGGGTGCATATGAAACAAGCGGAAACAAATCTCCGTTCTGCGAAAATGATAACATCACTTCTGTTGTCGTTTCAGAAGGCATCACAACGGTTGGTGAATATGCTTTCCAATACTGCAACAATCTGAAAACAGCCACTCTTCCGACAACGCTCAGAACCATCAAGCGAAATAGTTTCATACCGCACATTGATGAATATCTGGTGCATCAGAATCTTTATGGACTGACTGAAATTACAATTCCGTCTAAAGTGACCGAGATAGCAAAGTCTGCCTTTGCAGGTACAGCTATCAAATCCCTTACCATTCCCGCATCTGTGACAACAGTCGGTGAACAGGCGTTTGGAGAATGTCAGAAGCTTGAAACCGTTCGATATAGCGGTAAGGTCATCGGTGACAGAATGTTTGTACGCTGTATCAAGCTGAAGAATTTCACGATCACCAAAAGCACAACAGAACTTATCGGCGGCTGTTTCAACTACTGTGAAAGCCTCACGCAAATCACTTATGAGGGCAGTCTTGCTGAATGGAGTGCAGTAAAAAAGAACACCAACTGGGACGGTCATTCAAGCAGTACAGTAGATAGTCCGCTTGTCAGGATTCAGTGCCTGGACGGATATATGGAATATGATGCAGATGCGGAAACTTGGGAGGAAGTGAAGGCATGATAAAATTTCTTGTAAAGGGACAAAACATCGAAACTCTGGAGCATGAGGTCATTGCAGCTGACCAGATTGCTTTTGTAAAGATACACTTTGTATTTGATAACAGCTGGAAACCGCTGCATAAGGTGGTACAGTTCACTCAGGACGAGTTCACCTACAACAGAGTTCTTGGCTTTGATGAGACAAGCTGTGTGCTGCCGGCAGAACTCGCTGCTGGTGCTGTGAAAATGTCTCTTTTCGGTTATGATGCAGAATCATCGGAAACTGTCAGGGCAACAACGGTTGTGAAAACGCTGCATATCAGACCGTCTGGTTTTGACGGTGAGAGCAGCAATGTACCGCCAACGCCCGACCTTTATCAGCAGTTGCTTCAAAAGATAAGTGAAAAGGGAGCTGACGGCAAGTCGGCATTTGAGATTGCTGTAGAGAATGGCTTTATTGGTACAGAAACTGAGTGGCTGGAAAGCCTGAAAGGTTCTGACGGAAAAGATGGAACTGACGGAACAAATGGACAGGACGGTAAAGATGGCATTGACGGTGCTCCTGGAACTGATGGAAAATCCGCATACATCATTGCTGTAGAGCATGGATTTACCGGAACAGAAACAGAGTGGCTGGAAAGCCTGAGAGGTAAAGACGGAAAAGACGGTACCGACGGACAGCCCGGAAAAGATGGAGTTGACGGAACAAATGGACAGGACGGTAAAGATGGCATTGACGGTGCTCCTGGAACTGACGGAAAATCTGCATATGAAATTGCCATTGCAAATGGCTTTATTGGCACAGAAGCGGAGTGGCTTGAAAGCCTGAGAGGTTCTGATGGCAAGGATGGTGAACAGGGCCCTCCAGGGAATGACGGAAAAGACGGCATCACGCCTGATATATCAGATTATCCGGATAAAGCAGATTTTGAGGAACTGCAGCAGAAATTACAGTCTTTGCAGGATAGCACTATGGATTATATCATGGGTCTTACAAGCAGATGCGATTCGTTTGATGCCGACACTCAGCAGCTAAGAGATTCTGTTCAGTTTGATTTTCAGACAAAGGAAGAAGAAATCCTTGCTCTTGAAACCAGAATTATCGCTCTTGAAAGCCGCTCCGGTATTGAATACATCACGGTCTTTTCTTCCGGCAGTGATGCTTTGCAGAAATATGGTGAGAGCGTCTACACTTATTACAACGATGGTTACCGTTCACTTGCAGGCTTTGCGGAAAGTTATCCCCATTTCTGCTGTGCAGAGAATGACTATGCTTTGTACTTCAATCAGTCGGATTTCAGCTGGGCAGGAACTGTATTTGTGCTTTGCCTGACACCGGTTGCTCTCACTTCTTCCATGAATCTGATTCTCAGCTATACAGTCGGCGCATCACAGGACGCTGAATTTTATCTGGTGAAGAAAGCTGATAAGACCGGGGCTGAACTGGCTCAGTATATCTATGGGGAAATTCAGGCAGGAAATGCAGTAACTTTACAATTCAAATGGCTTTATTCCGATACATATATTTCCGTGATGCAGTCATTGGAAAATGTACCGGATGGAGAATATTATCTTGCCTTCAAAGGCACATCGGACAATTCACATCCGATGGTAAAATCAATCAAATTTATGGGAGGATGATGTTTATGAAGGAATGGCTTTGTACAATCGCAGGCATTGTGGGCGGATTTATCGCAACGCTATTTGGCGGCTGGGATTCTGCACTTGCAACACTTGTGGTCTTTATGGGTATTGATTTTGCAACAGGTCTGGTCACTGCAGTCATGGGAAAATCCAAACATAGCAAAAGCGGTGCGCTAAATAGCAAGGCAGGCTGGATTGGTCTTGCGAAGAAGTTCTGCATTCTGCTCATGGTTGTGGTTGGTGTGAGAATCGATATTCTCATCGGCACAAACTACATCAGAGATGCGGTCTGCATCAGCTTCTGTCTGAATGAGCTGCTGTCTATTGTGGAAAATACCACGCTGATGGGCGTACCCTATCCGCCTGTATTCAAAAAAGCAATTGATGTTCTGCAAACAAAAGTAGGCAGAGTGGAAGAAGAAATCAAGGAGGAAAATGACAATGGCAATTCTGAAACCTGATAACACAACAACTCTTTGCGGTGTAACCGTCAACGAATTTCTGCTCACAAAACACAATCCAAACCACATCGATATGCCCTCCGTTTCTATGGAGGGCAAAGTTATCGGTATTACTGTTCACAACACAGATTGGATTTCGGTAGCAAGTGGAACGACACCTGCGGAGCAATACACCAGAGCAACTTACAATGGCAATATGAAAGACGTCAGAGTACATTATTATGTAGACAACACCTGTGCTTGGCAGAATCTGCCCCTTAGCCTCTCCGGCTGGCACGCCGCTGACGGCAGTGGAAACGGCAACCGCAGAAATATCGCTATTGAGTGTATTATGTCTTCTGCATACAACGATAAGGACAAGAAGTCGGAGGATAATTGTGCCAGGCTTGCGGCAGCACTTTTGAAAAAGTACAACCTGGACATCAATCACCTCTACACCCATACCCATTGGCTGAATGTCCGTGACGGAAAATCGGGTACTGTGGACTATCTCAATACGGCGAAGAATTCTTACAAAAACTGTCCTGCCTACATTCTGCCTCATTGGGCGGAATTTAAGAAGAAGGTCGAATCTTATCTGAGTGCTGGTTCTACATCTACAACTCCAAATCCTACACCTGCAAATCAGCTTTACAGAGTAAGAAAGTCCTGGTCTGACGCTAAAAGCCAGATTGGTGCATATTCTTCTCTGGAAAATGCAAAGAAAGCCTGCAAGACTGGCTATAGCGTTTTTGATAATTCAGGAAAAGTGGTATATACCGTTGCCGAAAAGACATATACAAAAGGCGCAAAAATTACGCTGAACAATACCACATTGTATTCCTCCAGCACAGTCAAGACTGGAACAAAGAAATCCGGAACGTACTATCTCTATGATGGACAGGTTGTAAATGGCAGAATGCGTATTACAAATTCTGCTGCAAACTGCGGAAAAACGCCTGCCGGTTCCTATGTCACCGGTTGGGTGAACAAGGCTGACATCTGATAACGATCCCCACGAGATATGAATTTTTCATATTTCGTGGGGATTTTTTGTTTTTCGGTACTCAAAAGCCATATTTCCGTCCTATGTAAAGTAGGAGGTGATTTCAATGACAGATGCACAAAAATCTACTGTACTCACATTGCGTTCAAAGGGAATGTCGTTTTCTATGATAGCGGAAACTGTAGGATTGTCTGTCAACACGATAAAATCCTTTTGCAGCAGACATAAAGGGCAGTTCTGCCTTTGCTGCGGCGAGCCAATCACGCAGCCGCCAAGAGTACGTCAGAAAAAGTTCTGTTCGGATAAATGCAGAATGAAATGGTGGAATGCTCATATAAAAGATGTTAACAGGAAAGCCATGTACGATTTTATCTGCTCAAATTGTGGTAAGCCTTTTCAGGCATACGGCAATAATCACAGAAAATACTGCTGCCACAGATGCTATATTCTTGCACGATTTGGAGGTGAAAAAGATGGATATTCAGAAGGAAGCCATGTACCAGGTGACGATGAGCATTGTAAAGAAGATGTTTCATGCAAATTTGATTTCGGAGGATGAATATCGTCAGATTGATACAATGTTCAGGGAGAAATACGAGCCGAAAATCGGCACATTATTCGTTGACTTAGAGCCTGAACAGCGGTAATATGTGTAGTGAAAGGAGGGCTGTTATGCGTAAAATCATCAAAATAGAACCTACGGAGCCCGTATTGCCAAGGCGAAAGCGAGTGGCTGCTTATGCTCGTGTATCAATGGAGTGTGAACGCCTTATGCATTCAATGTCAGCACAAATAAGCTACTATAGCGAACTGATACAAAAGAATCCCGAATGGGAGTACGCAGGTGTTTATGCTGATAATTTTATATCAGGAACAGAGACCAAGAAACGGCAGGAGTTTCAGAGAATGATTTCTGACTGTGAAAAAGGACTCATTGATATTATCCTTTGCAAGAGTATATCACGATTTGCCAGAAACACAGTGGATCTTCTGGAAACGATACGGCATCTGAAAGATATCGGTGTTGAAGTACGATTTGAAAAAGAGAACATCAATTCCTTGTCGGGTGATGGCGAACTGATGCTGACCATTCTCGCCAGCTTTGCACAGGAAGAAAGCCGTAGTCTTTCTGAAAATGTAAAGTGGGGCATTCGGAAACGCTTTGAAAAAGGTGATCCATGCAATCGAAATCCAATACTCGGCTATGAATGGGTTGATGACAAACTGGTCGTTGTCCCGGAAGAAGCAGAAATTGTAAAGAGAATATTCCGAAACTTCCTTGACGGAAAATCAAGGCTGGAAACGGAACGGGAACTGAATGCCGAAGGTATCACAACAAAGAGAGGATATCGCTGGATAGATTCCAATATAAAGGTTATTCTGACCAATATCACGTATACAGGCAATATGCTTCTGCAAAAGGAATACATTACCGACCCGATTACCAAACGCCGAAAGAAGAATAACGGCGAACTGCCAAAATACTATGTGGAAAATACGCATGAAGCCATTATAGATATGGAGACTTTCAGGTGGGTGCAGGAGGAAATGGAAAGAAGGAAAAAGTTAGGCCCTCTGGCAAACAAATCACTGAATACCTGCTGCTTTACAGGAAAAATCAAGTGTCCTTTCTGCCATAAAAGCTATATGCATGAAGTCAGAACAGACCGAGGTTATGCAGAATACTGGCTTTGTGGAAGCAGAAAGATAAAAGGCGGTCGCTGTACTGTCGGCGGCAGTATCAATCATAAGCACTTACAGGAAACCTGTGCAAAAGTACTTGGATTGCAGGAATTTGATGAGGCTGTTTTTCTTGAACGTGTGGATGTTATTTATGTTCCGAAGCGTGAAACATTAGAGTTTCATCTGAAAGACGGAACAGTTGTAACGGAAGCGTGTAAAAACACAGGCCATCAGGACTGCTGGACGGAAGAACGAAGGGCTGCCACTTCCTTGAAACGCAAAAATGGAAAAAGACCGAATCGGGCGGATATGACTTGTTTCTCAAAAGTGATTAAATGCGTAAGGTGCGGATGTAATTTCCGGAAAGGCACACGCACCTCTGCAAATGGCGACAAAGTTAGTCACTGGAGATGTTCGGAACATAAAGGATGTAATTCCGTAAGTCTTCGTGATGATTTACTGCGTACTATGGCAGCACAGGTTCTCAGCATCGATGCATTTAATGAAGAGGAGTTTGAACAGAGAATTGACCATATCGATGTGGAAGAAGACAGACTGGAGTTCTATTTTCGAGATGGTCATTCTGTAACGGATCATTGGCCAATACCAAGGAGGAAAAAATGCCAAAAATAACGAAAATACCTGCATCAATCAGCCGATACACATCAGCACCGATTGATGCACCTGTCAAGCGTAAGGTTGCTGCCTATGCTCGTGTGTCAACCGACAGCGAAGAACAGTTAACTTCATACGCTGCTCAGATAAGCTATTACACTGAATACATAAAAGGACGTGAGGACTGGGAGTTTGTTGGGGTGTACACTGATGAGGGTATCAGCGGTTGTTCCACCAAACGCAGAGAGGGCTTTCAGCGAATGATATCGGACGCAATGGCAGGAAAAATTGACCTTATCATAACAAAAAGTGTGAGCCGTTTTGCAAGAAATACTGTTGACAGCCTGACAACCATTCGTCTTCTGAAAGAAAATAACGTGGAGTGTTATTTTGAAAAAGAGAATATCTGGACGTTCGACGGCAAAGGAGAACTGCTTCTTACCATTATGTCGAGTATAAGCCAGGAAGAAGCACGTTCTATTTCAGAGAATGTAACCTGGGGACACAGAAAGCGTTTTGCCGATGGTAAGGTTAGTGTTGCCTACAGCCGGTTTCTCGGATATGACAAAGGCCCTGATGGAAAAATGGTTGTGAACCCGGAACAGGCCGAAATTGTAAAGCTGATATACCGTCTGTTTCTTGAAGGCATGACACCGCATACGATTGCTATTCATTTAACAGAGAAAGGCATTAAAACGCCCGGCGGAAAAGATAAGTGGAATGCAACTACAATCCGCCGTATTCTGACAAATGAAAAGTACAAAGGTGACGCACTCCTTCAGAAAGAATTTACTGTGGACTTTCTGACCAAAAAGACAAAGAAAAACTGTGGTGAAATACCGATGTACTATATCGAAGATGACCATGAAGCCATTATCGATCCTGCAGTATTTGATATGGTTCAGCAGGAAATGGAACGCAGAAAGACAGGAACATCACGCTATAGCGGTGTCAGTATCTTTTCAAGTAAAATTAAGTGCGGTGAATGCGGAGGGTGGTATGGGGCTAAGGTCTGGCACTCCACCGACCAGTACCGTAAAGTTATCTACCGCTGCAACAACAAATATAACGATGAGCGCTGTACTACACCGCACATCATGGAAGAGGAAGTAAAGGCTGTGTTTCTGAAAAGCCTGAATAAGCTGCTTGCCAATCGGGATGAACTGATAGAAAACGTAAAGCTGATTTGTGATAAGCTGACCAATACATCAGAACTGGAAGCCGAAAAAGAAAAATATGCCGGGGAAATGTCCCTTGTTGCGGATATGGTTCAGGCGGCAATGCTGGAGAATGCTCGTATCGCACTCGACCAGGAGGAGTACCGGCAGAAAAATGATGTCCTTTCCGCACGATTTGAGGCGGCAAAGAAAAAGCATGACGAATTGGCCATGCGGATTGAAGAAATAGAAACACGAGGACAGAATCTCCGCCACTTTCAGGAAACGCTGGAATCCTTAAACGGACAGGTGACTGAATTCGATAGCGACCTTTGGGGTTCATTGGTTGATTACATCACGGTTTATGAGAACGGAGAAAAAACGGTTACTTTCAGAGATGGAAGTGTGATTTAAGAGAATGATGAAATAAAGGGTCTGCTGCAGTATGTGCGTACTGTAGCAGACCCTTTTTGTTTGACTCCTTAAGAGGTAGTGGTTATGCGTTTTGGTCTTTCAAATATCTGATTGATAAAAAGAAGAAATGGGTCAAATACCCGATTAAACAGCCACATATAAATTGAGCCAAATACATTTGTAAAAATACGAAGTAAAACTGCATAAGCAAGACCAAAAGTTGGTACAGCCACTGTAATTGCGCTGAATGCATTAAATGCAGATTGCCATACATAGCTGGCAGAGAATCCGGTTCCGATTCCTCCAATAATTCCAAGGCAAGGACGAATTTCTTCCGGCAAAATCAAATATGAAATAAAAAAGATTGCACTGCCTAATATATTGCCTAAAACACGATGCTTTGTGCGATATTCGACATCTTTACGAAATGGTATCAGAACGGACATTGCGGCAATACCAATCCAGTATACTCTCGGAACATTGAGAAGTGCAGCGATTAACATTGCACTGGAAATGCCCACAGAAAGACAGATTTGCCATCTGGTACGGGAAGAAGAAAGATGAATCTCTTTAAATAAGTCCATGAAGCTGCGTTTATATTCCACCTTGCGATGCTTAAAATATAGAATAGAGGCGGTCAAAACAGCTCCGATCAAAAGACTGATCAAACGCATCTGGTATGCTTTTCCGCTTACATCATAACCAAACAGGAGAAGATAGGAAAGCACAAAAGTAGAATGGTTGAACATCGTAATGTTATGACATCCTATCAGTGCCAGAGCGAAAATGCAGATGAGATTGATGCAGAATGACAGTCCGGTGGGAGCGAGATTAGACAGCTTCGGACCAAATGCAAGAATACCATAGATGAAAAGAATTCCAAGTGTGCCCTGAGAATTCTGGATTCCAAGGTCGGAATATCGAAATGATAACACGCAAAGCAGTACAACTACACCGGCAATGCTGTTTTCATTGCCAAAAAGTACAGAAAATAATGTGACAAAGGAAACACAAAAAGCAACAACCAGTGCAATTTTGAATAGATAAACAGCAATATGCTTACATTTATCTTTTGGATTCTTAAAACTTGCAATATACGATTTTGAACCTGCCTGGTTGAGTTGAAGTTCCTGATAAAAATTCATAAGTTACCTCCCATTTTTCATCATTAGATCATTAGCTTCTTTAATGTATTTAATTAAGGCTTCGAATTTTTCGTCTCCGAGGATTTTTCGAAGCCGATAAATAGGCTCCAGACAATACTGGTATGTCTTTTCCAGCTCCATTGTTCCTTTGGCAGTACAAAGGAGCGTATAACTTCGTTTATCATTTGAATTATATTTCTTTTGTAAAAGTTCTTTACGTTCAAGATGTTCGATTAACCGGCTCACTGCAGATTTGCTTAAGCCTGTCAGTACCGTTAATTCAAGGGGTGTCAGTTCTGCGTCTGATAATACAATACGGGAGAGAAGATCCAGTTCCTGCGCAGATGTAATGCCGCCTTTTTGGGCACGCTTTATTTGAAGACTCGTAAAAAGCCGAATTTCCTGTGCTTTTTTCATCATTTCTATCCAGCTCATGTCTTTCATACCTCATGCCTCCTTTTTACCAGAAAATATAGTTCACAATGTAAACTATCCAGCAGTATACACCTATCAGATAAATTTGTCAAGCTTTTGAGATATATTTCTGAAGATTAAATAATTTTTTCTCTTTGGAGAGGAATCTTTCGTGCGATGTGATGAAAAGCGGAATATGCTTTGACTGGGTTGATTTTTTGCTTGGCACCTGAACAACGGTGCTGCCGTATTTTTTAAGAAAAACATCTTGAAAAAATGTGCGAAATTGTTTATAATATACTTATAACAAATTTCACAGTTTATCGGTGCATCATTCGCTCAAATGCACCCAGTAATCTACAAATGCAACCGCTTGGGTGCATTTTCGTGTATGCGTTAAATTGTATCACTTTCGGTACGGCAATAGAGAAAGCAGTAGCGTGATTGATACAAGATAACCATTGGGTGCAAGTGTGAAAATCCCATAGAATAAGGCTTTTTGAGAACGACCCATGAGAGAGGGTCTTATTTTTTTGCCCGGAAACAGAAAAATGGCAGCATCGGTAGCATTGAAAACAGGCGGATTTTGCATACGGTATTAACGATAGCAAAGAGCTATCGTTGCAAGGTTTAATGTTGTAACGATTGTAATTTGTGTAGACCTACCAGTCTTTGCACATACCCCTTGACTTTTCTGCCTTTCAGAGTGATGTATGTTACAAACTCGGAATAGGAGGTCTTTTCAATGCTTGAAAATGAAGTTGATTACCGTTTGGCAAAGATGCTGCTTGGCTGTCTTTACCACGATGGCTTACTTACAGAAAAACAAATGCAGAAGGTCTGGGATAAATTACTGGAATACTACCACCCGCCGTTTCAGTCGGTTGAGGTCAGAAAAGAAATCGGAGATGGGGTGACGGTCGGTGAGCGATAAAATTGTCAAGAAGGTGGAGAACCTGCCACAGCTTACGGCTGTTAAAAGAACGGATAAACTCATCCAGCGAGTTGCTGCCTATGCTCGTGTTTCTACGGGCAAGGAAGAACAGCAGACCAGTATTGTGGCACAGAAGGAATATTACACAGATTACATCAAGAGCCATGCCGGATGGCAGTTCGTAGGTGTTTACGCAGACGAAGGCATCAGCGGCTGCAGCACCAAAAGACGAGAGCAGTTCAAACAGCTGATGAGTGATTGTATGGCGGGTAAGATTGATATGGTGCTAACCAAGTCCATATCACGTTTTGGCAGAAATACGGTAGATACGTTGACAACAATCCGTGAGTTGAAGAGTAAAGGCATAGGAGTGTATTTTGAGAAAGAGCAGGTTTGGACAATGGACTCCAAGGGCGAATTCATCATAACACTTATGTCCTCACTGGCACAGGAAGAATCACGCTCCATGTCAGAGAACATACTGTGGGCAGTCAGAAAACGATATGCCCAGGGCAAAGGCAGCTTTGCCTACTCAAGAGTTCTCGGCTTGGATAAGGGCAAAGAGAAATTTGAAATAGTTGTCAATCGTGAAGAAGCAGTTATCGTGTGCAAGATATTTCGAATGTTCATCCAGGGATTAACACCGCACACAATTGCAATTGCCTTAACAGCGGCAGGAATACCTTCTCCCGGTGGCTGTGAGGTGTGGAGTGCAGCAACTGTTCGCAGGATGCTTTCAAATGAGAAATACAAAGGCGATATGCTTTTACAGAAGGAATTTACGGTAGATTTTCTAACGAAGAAGGTCAAGAAAAATGAAGGCGAACTGCCACAATATTATGTTTCCAACAACCACGAGCCGATTATCGACCCGTGGCTTTTTGATTTTGTGCAGGAAAACTTTAAGAACAGGAAAAGGGAGAATAAACGCAGATACAGCGGTATTGGTTTCTTTAGTAGCAAAATTATATGCGCCAAGTGCGGTGCGACATTTGGCCCCAGACCGTGGCATTCCACTTCCTACAATAATTCAGTATGGCAGTGCCGTAACCGCTATTCGGCCGTGAAATGCAAGACCACGAATATCTATGACAAGCTGCTGTTTTATGTCCTGCACGATGTGGCAAGAAAAAAGATTGTGGCAAAGGACATACGGACAGCAATAGTGGAATTCGCAGCAGATGCGGTCAGTGCTGACAGGCTGGCAGCCATTGAACGCTACATAGAGAACTTTGAAAGCATGAGTGCCTGGAAGATGCTTTCCGATGCAGATGACCTTTCATTCGTGATTGACAGAGTTCTGGTCAAGCCGGATAGGGGCATTGAGGTGCTGTGGCTGGATGGCAGTGTGGATGGATATGAAATTCCGAGGTATACACCGAAGGGTGGGATAGAAGAATAAAGAAAAGTCCGAGCAGACATGGTGTCATGCTCGGACTAAGTATTATTTAGTACGGTTATGCAATTCTTGGTAGAGGCGCTCAGCAAGTGCTTTCTGGATGATGCGGTATTTATCTGCGTCCATGAATAGCTGCTCATAGGCGGCCATATTTTCCATATAAGCCTCTTGTGCCATATCTTCAAAAATGGTCGGGAAGATACTGCGTTCATACACCTGCTGGTCATTTGATTTAGCTGCTTTTTTGACCTTGGAGTCTTTCTTCATTTTGTTATACAGGGTATCAACAATAACACGGTCTGTTTCCGTAAAATCGCCAAAAAATTCTTCGTTGATTTTCTCAATGATTTCTTCGAGAGGAGTGAGTTTCTCTTTTTTGCTACCAGCCTTTTTGGGTTCGGTAGGTTTCCATTCGCCAGACTTTTCATCCAACTCAATGGCACCCTCATAGGTTTTTTCCAAGCGGTAATATTCCAATTTAACACGGTTATCAAGGTCAAACTCCGGTGTTGGGTCTGCCGGAAGCAACTTGCCAAGATATGAACACAGAATGTATTCCTTATGGAGTTCTTTATCGAACATTCGTGTTATCTGTGAAATGTAATTGTACCATTTTGCAAAGGCACGGACTTCTCTACGGAACTGGTAACGTTGCTCTTGATTAAGTTTGTTGTATTTGTCAGCAATAGGCTTCAGTGCGTTAGAAATCTGTCCCTGTGTAGCATTTGCCTTTCTGACATCAGGGTCAAAATAAATTCTTGCTACATTTTCTATATCATCCTGTGTATAGACATTCATTTCATGAATAATTCTCTGCGTGGTATAAATCAAGTCGAAGTTAATCTCTTCTGTGAGACTGGTTTCTTGATAAAACTGTTGAAAAGCCTCCTTGATTCGTTCCACAGGATTTACGAAATCGAGAATGTAAGTATCCTCTTTGCCGGGATAGATTCTGTTTACACGGCTGAGTGTCTGTACTGCTTTAACATCACGCAATTCCTTGTCGATAATCATTGTATGCAGAAGCGGCTCGTCAAAGCCTGTCTGATACTTTTCGGCAACAATCAGAATATTTCCTTCGTCATGGAATACAGCGGCGGTTTGACTTTCTTTTACTCGATTGCCGTTGCGGTCTACATTCATGCTCGTTTCAGTATATTCGATGCCATTAGGGTCATCTGGATCCTTAAGACTGCCACTGAATGCAATCATGATTTCAACATCATCATAGTTGTTTGCTTCAAGATAATGCTTGATTTCATGATAATAGCGAACTGCTGCAAGTCTGGATGCGGTAACAACCATCATTTTTCCTTGACCCTGGATTTTCTTTTTTGTCACATCACGGAAGGTTTCAACAATAATTGCTGCCTTTTGTCTGAGGTTGTGTGGATGCAACTCCTCGTATCTTCGGATAGTGCGTACAGCTTTAGAGGTTGGAACTTCCGGGTTGTCCGGAACACTCTTAGCTAACTTATAGCACATTTTGTAAGTGGTATAGTTGGCAAGCACATCAAGAATAAATCCTTCCTCGATTGCCTGTCGCATAGAGTAAATATGGAATGGATGGAAAGAGCCATCCGGCTGCGGTTCTCCAAAAATCTCCAGAGTTTTCCCCTTTGGTGTAGCAGTGAAAGCAAAAAAACTCATATTCTGATGCTTGCCTTGACTGAGCATTTCTTGTACAAGAGGGTCATTCTTTTCAATTTCTTCAACAGCCTTTTCTTCCAGTTCGGCATATTCCTGCAGAGCATCACTGACATCTGCGAGAGCGGCTTTTAACTTCAATGCACTTTGACCTGTCTGGCTGCTGTGTGCCTCATCAACGATAACCGCATAATGCTTACCCACAGAAGAATGAACCTCATCATAAATGACCGGGAACTTCTGCAATGTGGAAATAATAATTCTTTTTCCATCATTTATAGCATCTCTTAAGTCTCCGGAATTTTTCTTTTCATCGATTGTTACAACACTACCGAGTGTGTGGTCGAAACCGGACACCGTAGCCTGTAACTGCTGGTCAAGAACTCGGCGGTCGGTAACGATAATAACGCTATCGAAAATAGGATTGTTATTTTCATCGTGCAGGCTTGCCATACGGTATGCTGTCCATGCGATGGAGTTGGATTTTCCTGAACCTGCACTGTGCTGAATCAAATAGTTGTGGCCAGCACCGTTTTCACGGACATGGGATACCAGTTTTCTTACAACATCTAACTGATGATAACGAGGGAAAATGACCTTTGATGATACTGTGGTTTTTGTTGAACCATCCGGCATGATTTTCTTCTTCTCGGAACGCTCGTAGCTGATGAATTTTTGCAGGATATCTAACAGCTTATCTTTCTGGAGAACGTTCTCCCAGAAGTAGCTTGTAACATACTTTCCATCTTCGGTAGTAGGGTTACCTGCACCACCATCCTTGCCCGCACCGTTGCTGCCTTGGTTAAAAGGCAGGAATACGGTTTCTGCTCCGTTAAGCTGCGTGGTCATATATACATTGTAAAGGTCGCAGGCAAAATAAGCCAGAACACGCTTGTTGAATCCGAAAGCATATTCTTTTGGATTTCGATTGTATTCCCACTGACGCATGGCATCATCAACGGACTGCCCGGTAAGCTGATTCTTTAATTCGATGGCTACAACCGGGATACCATTTACAGCCAACATCATATCGATACTGTTCCTATTTGCCTCAGTGTAATGCCACTGGCGGATGCACTGGCAGACATTCTGTTTGTAATGCTCGTTAGCCAGTTCGTTGAGTTCAGATTCCGGCTTGAAATAACAAACGCGGAAGTTAATGCCGCGGTGCTTGAAACCATGACGCATGACGGAAATCAAGCCATCCTGTGTGACAGCATTTTCAAACGCTTTATAGAACTGTCGGATAGGACTGATGGTACACATACGCTCAAAACGTCTCCATGCCATTGGCTGAGTAGTCTGCACAAAGTTGGTGAGCGTGATGATATCAAGAGCCATTCCACGGCTGTCTTCGCTGCAGTATCCGGCATCTGTTGCCTTTGTCCAGCCACCCTCATCGGAAACCAGATAGCTTTCAATATGTTCTTCAAAATGCTTTTCACTTTCGTCCATCTTCTGAAAAGCACTGTTGTATGCTTCCATACGGTCTACAAACTTTTTATCCTCGGACATATTTACACCACCTTTCTCTTTCCTGTGACAACCTCATAGATGAGGGATTTTTTATAGTCGGTTAAGTCGTTGATAATAGATTCTTTATCAGAAATCATAGCATCTATGTTTTCTGTTTTCTTGCTTAAATAATTGGTGATTAGAATTTGCTCGGAAATAGGGGGGAGAACAACGCGCAGATCTTTAACTTCACTGTAATTCAAACCCTGACGAACACCTGAACCCATTCCGTAAAATCCCTTTTTTGTATCAAAAGCGTGTAGCAAATAATACAAGTATGGTGAAACCTCACTATTTATTGGGCGCAACACTGTATACGCAGAGGTAATGATACCCTGCTCCGATGCCAATCCTACTCTGAGGCTTGTGTGGTCATTTTGTAAGTCAGTAAGCCTAAGAACAATATCTCCTTGTTGAATAATGTTATAACCATTAAATGACTCTGGCAGCAATCCGCCTCTGGCATTGATATCTCTACGCTTGATTTTTCCGTAGCTTAAGGAAAGAAGATTCTCTTCTTGCATATTGCTATTTTTGTTTTTCACTTGCGATACTAATTGGTATAAAGTATGCACTTCCCATGTGGACGGAATATCGCCTATCCAATCAATTCCACTATTTTTGGTTTCAACATTTGAACATAGACCTTTTGATACAGCCTCAAAGATGAGTGAAGTTTTCCATGCTTTATATTCTTCAATGCTGTCTTTTGCCTCAGCAATTATGCTATCAATTTTCGCACATTGGCTGTCCAAATAGACCGCAATGGCAGATTGTTCACTAAATGGTGGAACGGGTATTACAATCCTTTTCATTTCTTGCCAGCGAGTTGTCCATAAATCATCAACTATTCCATGTCCCCATTTGTAAAATTCATCGGCAAATGGAACAGTGTGGAACAACCAATTATAGTAGCCGGGATGCATTTTACCCTTGGGCTTCAAGACGGTGTTTATTAACGAAACAGAGCCATCATATTCGGAAATTCCACAAGAACCACGTCTATCTGAGCGACTATTGATTGCAAAATCACCTTTTCGTACAAGTTTTCTGTTATCGCCATTGTCTGTTTTTGCGGCAGAATCCAATCGGGGTACTATCCCATTCATTGTAACAGATAGAGGAGGATAGTCCTTGTCACTAACTTTTTCATTCCTCAACTCATAGAAAGCAGATATAGTGGTTAATGACCAAGTTTTCGGGATTACTCCAAGCCACGGTATTTTTGAATCATCAATTGCAATGTTAGACATATTACTCACCACCATTCCCAAATAGCTCATGAAGATTCTGCATCATGGACTGTTCGTGTGCTTCTATTCTTTTTGCAATGTCAGCAGCAGGTTCGAGTTCCTTATATTCGTAGAAAGTACGAGTGAAAGGGATTTCGTAGCCAACCTTGGTTTTGTTACGGTCAATCCAGGCATTAGGACGATACGGCAGAACCTCTCGTTCAAAGTAGATGTCGATATCTTCATCAAGAGGAACATTTTCTGTATCACGCTTGGAAGTGTCAGCAACCAGCTTCTTGCCTTTCTTCACGAGATTTCCATCTTCGTCCACCTGTGGACTTTCAATGGTGATTTTGTTATATCCCAGACTGACGGCATCCATCACTTTTGCTTTACAAATAATGCTCTGTCCATTGGCAAAAGTGTGCGTAAATTCATGACTGCGATATTCGCCATAAGCCTGAACAATCAAGTTGCGGCAGTCATCGGTGATATCCACACGCTTGTTACCGATAGGCTTGCGGCGCTGTTCATAACACTGGCTTGCATCAATCAAAAGCACCTGTTCTCTGTGAGACTCAGCCTTATCTTTAGTAATAATCCAAACATAGGTGGCAATACCTGTGTTATAAAAACTGTCATTTGGAAGCTGAATGATGGCATCCAGCCAATCGTTTTCAATCAGATAGCGGCGAATTTCACTCGGACCGCTTCCGGCATCCCCTGTGAAAAGAGAGGAACCGTTCTGAATAATAGCCATGCGTCCTGTGTCTTTCAATTTAGAAAGACCGTTCAACATAAACAGCATCTGTCCATCGGACTTTGCAGGAAGTCCTACACCGAATCTGCCAGCATCGCCCTTTTTATGTTCTGCCTCAACATCTGCAGCTTCACGCTTCCAGTCGATACCAAACGGAGGGTTGGAAATGCAGTAATCAAAGGTATAGCCGGAGAACTTGTCATCGTTCAGGGTGTTACCGAACTGCATATTTTCCGGGTCTCCGCCACGAATCAGCATATCAGCTTTTGCGATACCAAAAGTGAATGGGTTAATTTCCTGCCCATAGCAAATCATTTCTGCTGTGCTGTCTAAGGCCTTTGCACGTTCTTCCATGCACGTAAGCATCTGGCTTGTACCCATAGCCATATCATATACGGTCTTCGCAGGAGCATCTTCTTCGGAGAGGTCTGCATTTGTCATGAGCAGGTCACACATCAGATAAATAATGTCACGGCTTGTAAAATGCGCTCCGGCTTCTTCGTTGTAACTCTCTGAAAAACGCTGAACAAGGTTTTCAAAAACATAGCCCATATCGACTGCGGAGATACGCTCCGGATCCATATCAGCATCATCTTTACAGAAATCGCTGATAACTTGGTAGAGAACGCCACCGTCAGACATTCGTTCAATTTGAGTGAAGAATCCCATGTTGGCAAGAATGTCAATTACGTTGTCCGAAAAGCCATTGATGTAGTCCTCAAAGTTTGTTTTGATATTTTCAGGGTCTGCCTTCAATTTTTCAAAGTTGTATTTGCTGGTATTGTAAAAACGGTAACCGGATGCTTTGCGGAGAAAACCATCTTTGACAGCCAGCGGTTTTACCTTTTCATAGGTTTCCCAAACCTTATCCTGTGTAGGAAGTAAGCAATCATGGAAACGCTTTATGACAACCATCGGTAAAATAACAAGTCCGTATTCATGAGGCTTGTATGCCCCAAAGAGAGAGTTGGCTACATTCCAGATTAGGTTTGCCTTTTCTCCTATATTTGTACCAACCACTTGGATTCTTTCATTAGAGTTCATATTCTCGTTCCTCCTTGATATTTTGGGTAATGCTCTTGATGTTGCTGACGAAACGCTCAGCCGGGATGCCTAATCGCTTTTCACAACCATCTATTGAGATAGTGTCATGTGCAATAGTCAGCATACATCTGGCTCGTAGTACATCAAAAATACAGTGGGGCATTTCACTAATTGCATCACAGATGCCCTTGACTACAGCGGCGTACTGTGGCGGTGGAGACTCCTCCGGATGCAATGAATTCTTGATTTCGGCTTCGTAAAATTCTGTTATATCGATTAAATCAATAAACTCCGGCAGCTCATCTGAAATTGAAGTTGTCCAAGATGAGAGTTCCCCGTATTCCCATTTGCCATCAAAAATATCCAATAGCTTCTGATATTGATTGTAGGCTTGTTTTAATCTTGGTCGACTGCTCATGCCTTGCTTAATCTGAGTCACATCACGCCCGGTTATAAATTTTTTGTTTTGGGTTAGCTTATCATCTTTATGCACTACAGGGAACCGCTTCCCGTCAGAGTGAATAATTTCAATAAAGGCATTGCGACCGTGGCGTAGCACACACTCTTGAAAGAGTGAAGGCGGAATGGTTGGAAAGCAGACTGCAATCGCACTTCGTAATTCGTCATTTGGTTCTATATAAATATGTTTGACTTTATTTGCTTCCAGCATACGGAAGAACTTAATATAGGTTGCTTCCGAGCAATCCTCCAAAATGTCTAAACAGTAAATCTCGTTCCCTTCTATTCCTAAAACCATAGGATACAGTTCTCTGTAATAAGAGAATTCTACAATTGCCAATGCCGATGGAGTGGATAGCAAAGGTAGATTTGCTTCACGATACTGAATTCGTCTTCGCATAATGGCACCGACTGAAGCAGTGGAAGCAGGCACACCATAATAATCACATACCTTCTTATAAGAATATCTGAAAGTACCCTCTGCTAATAAATCTGATAAGCGGTTAGTAAAACGACTGCCTTTCTCTGAAAAATCTATTTCTTCTGGAAACACACTGCTTTTGCAACCGTCACATCGTAGATAACGCTGGTGGAAAACTAAATCAATGATTTGAAATCCATCATCGACAATAAGAATATCTTTTAGTTTGCGTGTAACCATCTTTGATGTTCTTGTCTTTTGCGATTGACAAGCAGGACAGGTGCATTTTTCTTTTTTGAAATATCGCTTATGTACGGCTGAAAAAGAACTGCTATCACTTTCATCATCTAAAACAAGAAGGCTGCTTATGCCCAACTGTTCAGTTTTGGTTTTTGAAACATCGGTCTTTTTATACATTTTCTTCCCCAAGGCATAGTCCTCCTATTTTCACTTTACTACATTATACCACCAAAAAATAAATAAAACAAGATATTATCGTTAAGTTTGTGCAAAATGCCACCAATGTCTAAATGTTATAATTTTACAATAGCGATTGATTTTGATATAATGTATATAGTGAAATTGGAGAGGAGGAGAAGCGTATCGAAGCATGGAAAAACGAAGCAGGAAAGCGTGTATGTGATGTCAATGATGACCATACAGCAGTGATTATTAGTCAGAAAGGCTACCTAACACGCATCACTGCAAATAAGGACGGAACGCTCAAGATAGAGAATCTTCCGTATGAAAAAGCAAGCTAATATTAAATCGCCAGAACGCTAAGACGGCAGTGCGGACTCAGAAGCCCTCAAAGGGCTAATTGGGTTTCACTGCCGTTTTTATTTTTGATATATCGCTTGGGAGAAATCCCGGCTTTATATATACCCCGTTTCAATGTTCATCTGCTGACGAGTAGATGCCCAGAGCGGCGAGACGGACACAAGTAAATATCAGTCAACCCACTGGGACGGTTGGCCAGTTAAGAAGTGAGGATTCATTCTTATGGCCAATTATCATGGGATGTCCTGCGTGGATTCTCACTTCGGTATTCAGACCGAAGGAGGGTCTACAAAATGGACAAATTTGAAAATCTACAGACAAGCAGTGAAAACAAACAGCACTACATCCCTATGGAAGTAACCGCAGAAACCATCAAGGATTTCGGCATCAACCCCGCGGATGTGGTATGGACGAGAATCGGTAACCGCAAGGCGCGTGTCATTATGATTCCTGCAACGGAGGAGCAGTACAAAACATTTATGCGTCCTCTTTGGCGTGAGGACAAGCGTCAGCAGAGACAGGAGCCTGCAGTTTCCCTGGACAAACTTTACGAGGAAACCGAGTATGAAGTCGCTGATACCGACTCCGACCTTGAAGCGGATGTTATGAAGAAAATGTTGATTGATGAGCTTCACAAGGCATTGGATGAACTGGAAGAACTCGACCGCACCATTATGGAAATGTACAGCAAAAACCATAGTGAAGCTGAAATCGGACAGGCCATCGGTATGAGCCAGAAGGGTGTTAATAAGCGTAAACACAAGGTGCTACTTAAACTTAATACCAGACTGAAAGACTTTAGATAAGGAATAATTCCCTGCCTGCTCTGCCGCAGCAGTATCCGGCGGAGCAGGTTTCTATATTTTTTCAAAAATAGTGGTTCTTAAAACTGCTGTGTATGTCCTTTCACTCTCAGAGGGGCAAACAAAGCACCTCGGAAAGGACGGTGTCAAACAATGACAACCAGATGCAGAACAGGCACGAGCGGCTGCAGCAGTCAGGAACTCGACCGTGAGTTATCTGATGTGCTTATCGCAATCAGTGTCGTGTCAAAAAGAATCGCTGACCGTATTACAGCAGTCAGTGGCAGAGAAAAACTGAATATGGAAGGAGGAAGCTTGAATGGGAAAAATGAACGAATTGTCCATGCTCGTTGACGAACTCAAAAAGTGCGGGGAAACGCTTGTCGGTCTTTCGGAAGGTTTGGCTGATTTATTCAGCGGTTCGGCAGAAGAAAAGCAGCCTATAAAAAAGAGTGCTGCTAAGAAGAAATCCGCCGAGGAGCCAAAGCCGGAAGCACCGGAGGAAAAGGCACTCACATTGGAAGATGTTAGAGCCGTGTGTGCAGACAAATCCCGCAGTGGTTTTACGGCAGAGGTCAAAGCAATCCTGAACAAACACGGTGTGGAAAAGCTGTCTGAGGTCAACCCGGCAGAATATAAGGCACTGCTTGCTGAAGTGGAGGTGCTTGGCAATGCCGGATAAACACGCAATATTATCAGCATCCTCCAGTCACAGGTGGTTGGAATGTCCACCTTCGGCTCTCCTCTGTTCCACAGTCGGAGATACACCGAGTGAGTTCGCCATGCAGGGTACGGATGCCCACAGTCTTTGCGAACATAAGCTGAAAACAGCACTGGGGCAGCAGTCGAAAGACCCTACAGAGAATTTATCATTCTTTGATGAGGAGATGGCAGACTGTTCCGATATGTATGCTCAGTATGTGATGGAGCAGCTTGCGGCGGCAAAGGAAAAATGTAAAGACCCAATCGTTCTGATTGAACAGCGTCTTGATTTTTCCAAGTGGGTACCGCAGGGGTTCGGCACCGGTGACTGTGTGATTGTGGCAGATGAAACCCTCACGGTTATCGATTTCAAATATGGTGTCGGAATTTTGGTGGAAGCAGAAAAGAATCCACAGATGATGTGTTACGCACTGGGAGCCTTACAGCTTTTCGACAGCATTTATGATATCGATTCGGTGACCATGACCATCTTCCAGCCAAGGCGGGATAATGTCAGCACCTACACCATATCCAAAGAGGAACTGCTGAAATGGGCGGATGAGGTGCTTGCCCCTACCGCACAGCTTGCAGCCAAGGGCGAAGGCGAATACAAAGCCGGAGACCACTGCCAGTTCTGCAAGGTTAAAGCCAAGTGCCGCAAGAGAGCCGAATACAACCTGGAACTTGCACGTTATGATTTTGAAATGCCTTCCACACTTGAAGATGATGAGATTGAGGCCATTTTAGCAAAAGCAGACGCGCTGGTATCCTGGACGGGCGATGTCAAGGAATATGCATTGCAGCAGGCAGTCAGCGGCAAGCAGTGGAAAGACTGGAAGATTGTCGAAGGACGCTCCAACAGGAAGTATGTAAATGAAACAGCCGTGGCAGATACGGTTAAGAACGCAGGATATGACCCGTTTGAACACAAGGTTCTGGGTATTACCGCAATGACCAAACTACTCGGCAAGACAAAATTTGAAGAACTGCTCTCTGGGTTTATTGAAAAACCACAGGGCAAGCCAACATTGGTACCTATGTCGGACAAGCGTCCGGCAATGAATACAGCAGCTAACGATTTTAAGGAGGACAACTAATATGTCAAAGAATTACACAAACCCTACCAAGGTAATCACAGGAGTCAATACTCGTTGGTCTTACGCAAATGTGTGGGATCCGAAATCCATCAACGGCGGCGCACCGAAGTACAGTGTGAGCCTTATCATTCCGAAGTCTGATACCGCAACGGTAAACAAGATTAAGGCGGCTATCCAGTCTGCTTATGAAGAGGGCGAGTCCAAGCTGAAGGGCAATGGCAAGAGTGTACCTGCTCTGTCTATTCTCAAGACTCCTCTTCGTGACGGAGATTTGGAAAGACCCGACGATGCAGCGTATGCAGGCTGTTACTTCGTCAATGCCAACTCTGCGACTGCTCCCGGTATTGTTGATGCAGACCGTCAGCCGATTCTTGACCGCAGTGAGGTGTACAGCGGTGTATATGGCCGTGCATCCATCAACTTCTATGCCTTCAATTCCAATGGGAATAAGGGTATCGCCTGCGGTTTGAATAATCTTCAGAAGATTAAGGACGGAGAGCCTCTTGGCGGAAAGAGCCGTGCCGAGGACGATTTTGCTACCGATGCGGATGACGATTTTCTCGCATAAGGAGGCGGTATACGATGACAATGGTTCAGCACATTATGCTTTCCATGTGTTTCGGTGCTGTGATGGGAATGTTCCTTGCGGATGTGGGATTTCTCATTAAGTATGCCATTGACAAGCACAAGGAGAAAAAGCGTAAGAAAAATGAAGAGTCTGCTGATAAGGCAGAGTAAATGACAGCGGGCGGCGGAGGTATATTCTTCGCCGCCTTGCTTATAGGAAGGAGTGGCAATATGAAAAAAATCAGAACACTCTCCATTGATATTGAGACATACAGCGATATGGATTTGCAGAAGTGTGGTGTATATAAATATGCCCAATCACCTGCATTCGAGATACTGCTGTTTGGTGTATCCGTAAACGGCGGTGAGGTCATGGTCTATGACCTGGCACAGGGCGAAGAAATACCAATGGAGATTATACAAGCGCTGACTGATGATATGGTGACTAAGTGGGCATTCAACGCATCCTTTGAACGAGTCTGCCTGTCAGAGTATCTTCGCAGAAACTACCCACAGCAGTTTTACGGTTACAGCATTAATGAGGATACTGTAGGAGATTACCTTGACCCAGCGGCGTGGAAATGCTCCATGATATGGTCGGCATATATGGGGCTTCCGCTTTCACTTGCCGGGGCAGGTGCAGTGCTTGGTTTGGAAGAACAGAAGCTGAAGGAAGGCAAAGACCTTATTCGGTATTTCTGTGTTCCGTGTAAATCCACCAAGGTAAACGGCGGCAGGACACGCAATCTGCCGGAACATGACAGGGAGAAATGGAATCTCTTTAAATTCTATAACAAGCGGGACGTGGAAGTGGAGATGTCCATCCAGGAGAAACTGAAAAAGTTCCCGGTGCCGGATTTTGTGTGGGAGGAATACCATCTCGACCAGGAAATCAATGACCGAGGGATTGCTCTTGATATGGCGGTGGTGGAGAATGCCATCGCTTTTGATGCAAAATCCAAGGCGGAGCTGGCAGAGAAAATGCAGAAATTGACTGACCTTGATAACCCAAATTCCGTGGTGCAGATGAAGCAGTGGCTCTTGGATAACGGTTTGGAGATGGACAGCCTTGGCAAAAAGGAAGTGGCACAGGCGGTCAAAACTGCCCCAAAGGAACTGGTGGAGGTTCTGCTCTTAAGGCAACAGTTATCCAAGTCCTCCGTGAAAAAATATCAGGCGATGCAGAATGCAGTCTGTGAGGACGGCAGAGCCAGAGGGATGTTTCAGTTTTATGGGGCCAACCGCAGTGGCCGATGGGCAGGCAGAATGATACAGCTGCAAAATTTACCTCAAAATCATATGCCGGATTTGGAACAGGCACGAGAATTGGTGGAGTCCGGCAATTATGATGCAATGGAACTTTTATACGATGATATCCCGGATACACTTTCACAGCTTATCCGCACTGCCTTTGTGCCAAGACCGGGAATGAAATTTGTGGTAGCGGACTTCTCGGCAATTGAAGCAAGGGTGCTGTCGCATCTTGCAAAAGAAAACTGGCGAACAGAGGTCTTTGCGAATAACGAGGATATTTATTGTGCATCGGCATCCGCCATGTTTGGTGTTCCTGTGGAAAAGCACGGTGTCAACGGAAACCTCCGTCAAAAGGGCAAAATCGCTGAATTGGCTCTCGGCTACGGCGGTTCGGTCGGTGCTTTGAAAGCGATGGGTGCCCTTGATATGGGACTTGATGAAGAAGAATTACAGCCGCTTGTAGATTCCTGGAGAGCCGCCAATCCCAATATCGTAAGGTTCTGGTGGGAGGTTGACCGATGTGTCAAGGAAACTGTGAAAAAGAGAGTGCCGACCGAAACGCATGGTATCCGTTTTATCTATCAGAGCGGTATGCTTTTCATCAAGCTCCCTTCCGGCAGACAGCTTTCTTATGTGAAACCTCGCATGGGAGAGAACCGTTTCGGCGGTGAGTCTGTAACCTATGAAGGTGTCGGCGGTACGAAGAAATGGGAACGCATCGAAAGTTATGGCCCCAAGTTTGTCGAAAATATCGTGCAGGCAATCAGCAGGGATATTTTGGCTCATTCCATGAGAACCTTGTCGCATTGCTTTATCTGCGGTCATGTGCATGACGAATTGATTATTGAATGCAGTATGGGAGTTTCCCTTGATGCCATATGTGAGCAGATGGGCAGAACTCCGGCATGGATTCCGGGTCTGCTTCTCCGTGCTGACGGGTATGAATGCAGCTTCTACAAAAAAGATTAAAAATACGGTTCTTAAAACGCAGGGTTTTGTCCTTTCACTATCAGAGGGCAAGACCCTACTTTTATGAAAGGCGGTATTTTTATGAAAGAATTGATACCCAAAGACGAATACGGCATCTTTGCCGATGCCCATGACACCGCAAGAGTGGACAGCTTGTTTGTAGCGGAGTTTTTTGAGAAGAACCATAAAGAGGTGCTGCGTGATATCCGCAAAATCACTGACCCAACATCCGGGTTAAGTGAAGAATTCAGACAGCGCAATTTTGCGCCGTCCTCATACACCAACAACCAGAATAAAAAGCAGCCGTGCTACTGCATGACCCGTGACGGTTTCACAATGCTGGCAATGGGATATACCGGGCAAAAGGCTATGAAGTTCAAAGAACTGTACATTCGCAGATTTAATGAAATGGATGCTTTTATTAAGAACCTGGTATCTGCAAGACAGGAGTTCCCACTTTTGACCGAAAATATCAAGCTGCTCCATGACAAGCCGAAGCCTTATCACTTCAGCAATGAGTGCGATATGTTAAACCGCATTGTTCTGGGCATGACTGCAAAACAGTTCAGACTTGCCAATAACATCGAAAAAGGCAAAAGTATCAGACCGTATCTGACCAAAGAACAGATTGAGATGCTGGAAATCCTGCAGAAAGTTGATGTGGGTCTGCTCGTGGCATTCCCTGCTTACGAAGACAGAAAACGCCATCTTGAATGGTACAAAACCAAATTAGAGGAGGAAAAATAAGATGTTTTATGTGAAAGAACAGCTGAATGATGCGATGGAGGTTTCCATTGAAATCAACGATGAAAATGTATTCTGCCGCTGTCCGCACTGCGGTTCAGAGGTTCAGGTCGACCTTGCAGATGTATTTGCAGACGGTGATGTTGACCTGTTTGGCACGGCAGTCCTTTGCGATAACTGCAGCAGAAAGCTGATGGGAGGTGCGGCTTGTGGGTGTGAGCAGGTATAACAGCGAAGGCTATCCTGATCCAACTACCTACGAAGCACTAACATCCATCGAGAAGGCAACAAAAGCGGCAAGAGCGTACAGACCGATTGTGTATGTATGCTCCCCGTTTTCCGGAGATATTGCCGGGAACATTGCAAATGCACGAAAGTACAGTCGATTTGCTGTGGAGCAGGGGTATATCCCCATTGCTCCGCATTTGCTGTTTCCACAGTTTCTTAATGATAACGATTTAACGGAACGTGAATTGGGGCTTCATTTTGGAAATGTGCTGATGAGCCATTGCAGCGAGGTTTGGGTGTTCGGAGAAATCGTATCAGCCGGAATGGATGCCGAAATCAGGAGAGCCAAAAGGAAAAATTACAGACTGCGCTATTTTGGCAGTGATTTGAAGGAGGTTACAGAAAATGCGTGATTTGAGTATTGCCTATGGAAACGGCAGGACGGCAAAATTCTGGTCGAATAAAACGATTCGATTCGATGAATTATGTGACCGCTTGCGCAGTCCTATTTATACTTCAGAAACGGCAGAAGAATATCCGAAACTGCCCAAAGGTCAGCGTGATGATATCAAGGACAAGGGCGGCTTTGTTGCCGGACATCTGCGTGATAACCGCAGACAGGCAAATAAAGTGGTGTGCCGTTCCATGCTGGTATATGACCTTGACAACATTGAAACAGAGTTTTTGCAGAACATTGGCAGCAAAATTTCCAACAAGGGCTGCTATTACACCACCCACAGCCACACCCCGGAGCATCCGAGGGCGAGAATGATTATTCCGGTCAGCCGTGATATGTCCCCGGATGAATTCAATGCGGCTGCAAGATATTATGCCCAGGATAACGGCTTTATCAGTATGCTTGACCCGTGTTCGTTTTCTCCGCATCAGCTGATGTACTGGCCGACCTGTCCGTCCAATGGAGAATACCTCTTTGACACAATAGAAGGTGACTGGCTTGACCCGGACACGATTTTTGCGAAGCATCCTAATTGGAGAGATTGTTCTCTACTCCCTACCACACCGAAGGAAAGCAAGGCATCCGACCATAATGTAAAACAGCAGAAAGACCCACTTGAAAAAGAGGGCGTGGTCGGTCTGTTCAACCGTGTTTATTTTCCTATCAGTACGGCAATTGATGAGTTCCTTCAAGGTGTATATGAGCCGACTGCAGATACCTCCGGCAGATATGATTTTATTCCTGGTGAGGGTTCTGCGGGTGTTGTAATTTACGATGATAAATTTTCCTACAGCCACCATGCAACCGACCCTGCAGGCGGTAAACTGTGCAATGCCTTTGACCTTGTCCGCCTTCATAAATTCAGTGAGGACGATGATAAAAAATCATATAAGCAGATGTGCGAGTTTGCCATGACGCTTGATAAGGTTAAATTACAGGACCTTGAGGAAAAGAAGCAAAGGGCAGCAGACGATTTTTCGGAGAATACCAACTGGCAGACCAAACTTCGCTATATGCCAAGAAGCAAGTGCCTTGAAAACAGTGTGTGGAATCTGATGCTGATATTAAACAATGACCCGGATTTTGCAAATATTGCCTTCAATGAACTGGTAGGCAGAGTGCAGATTACAGGTGCCATTCCGTGGACAAGACCCAGTGACAATAAGTTCTGGAGAGATGCGGATACAGCTCAGCTGAAGGCACTCATCGACATTCGTTATGAAACTTTCTCCAGCCGAAACCACGATGTGGCTTTCACTAAGGTGGTCGAGGACAGGCATTTCAATCCTCTTCGTGATTGGATTGACGCACTGCCGGAATGGGATGGTGTGGTAAGGCTTGAAAATCTGTATATTGATTTCCTTGGCGCGAATAACACGGGATACGTTAAGGCTGCAACCAGAAAATCCTTTGTGGCGGCGGTAGCGAGAATTTACGAGCCGGGTACCAAGTTTGATTCGGTTGTGGTATTGGTGGGTCCGCAGGGCTGCGGTAAGTCTACGATTTTTGCAAAGATGGGAAATGAGTATTATTCCGACAGCTTGAATCTGACGGATATGAAGGACAAGAGCGGTGCGGAGAAACTGCAGGGATACTGGATTTTGGAACTGGGCGAACTGGCAGGACTCAAAAAAGCGGATGTAGAGGTCGTGAAAGCCTTTGTCAGCCGTACTGATGATATTTACCGTCCGTCCTATGGCAGAACGATTGAGAGCCACCCAAGGCAGTGCATTATCGTGGGAACAACCAACTCCGAGACAGGTTTCCTCCGTGATATTACAGGCAACCGCCGCTTTTGGCCGATTAAGGTAACCGGGCAGAGCAAGCGTAAATCATGGGATATTACCAGAGAAGAAGTCCTGCAAATGTGGGCGGAAGCAAAGTACCTGTATGGGCAGGGCGAGCCTTTGTATCTGAATTCGCAGGAAAGCAGTGAAGCATTGAGCGAACAGATTGATGCAATGGAAAGCGATGAGCGCCAGGGCATGGTCGAGGAGTACTTAAATACACTTCTTCCGGATAACTGGAGTCACATGGATTTGTATGAGAGAAGAAATTTTCTCACGGACAATACTGCGGCAAAGGGTACGGTGCAGAGAAAGTCGGTCAGCAATGCGGAGATCTGGAGCGAGTGCTTTTGCAGGAACTTATCCGACCTCAAGCCATCCGACTCCTATGCGATAGCTGCCCTTATGACCAAAGTGGACGGTTGGCAGAGAACTGACAAAATCAGAAAGCTTGCCATCTATGGTAGGCAGAGGATTTACGAGAGGTTGTGATTCTGTCCTCTTGTGTTTCTGACAGAAGTTGTGAACAGCAAAAAAGCCTTTAAAATAGGCACTTCCAAGCACTACTGACACAAGTATCACAAGAATTTCTATATTAAATGAAATCTATTTTATAGAGAATAACGTAAGCGTGTATACGCACATACGCACGTATAGGATTTTTCCGAAACTGTTGTGTCAGTTGTGTCTTGTGAATTTCAGGAGGAATGGAATGCGAGAAAAAAAGATAGAACAGAAACTTGTAACGGCAGTAAAAAAGCATGGCGGGATTTGTCCGAAGTTTGTATCTCCCGGTTTCGATGGAATGCCAGACCGTTTACTGCTTTTACCGCATGGCAGGTTTGCCTTTGTGGAAGTCAAAGCACCAAATCAGAAACCAAGACCTCTACAGCTTTCAAGACACAGACTTCTGAGGCGGTTAGGCTTCAGGGTTTACGTCCTTGATGCCTTAGAGGACATCGACAAAATCATAAAAGAGGTGATGAGCAATGAAGCTTCATGATTATCAGGAATATGCAGTTAAGTTTATTGAAGAACACAAAATTGCAGCACTTCTGCTTGATATGGGTCTTGGCAAGACAATTACAACTCTGACTGCCATTAACAATCTGATATATGACCTGTTTGAAGTCAGAAAAGTTTTGATTATCGCACCGCTGAGAGTAGCAAGAGATACATGGTCGGCAGAAGTGCAAAAATGGGATCATCTGAAGCTCCTGAGATACAGTGTTGCAGTCGGAACAGCAGAAGAACGCATTGCAGCTTTAAAGGCAGATGCCGACATCTACGTCATCAATCGTGAAAATGTGGACTGGCTTGTCAGCAATACAACATTCGATTACGATATGATCGTAATTGATGAATTGAGTTCGTTTAAGAACCATCAGAGCAAACGATTCAAAGCATTGATGAAGGTCAGACCAATGGTGAAACGAATCGTAGGATTGACAGGCACTCCTGCAAGCAACGGACTTATGGACTTATTTGCGGAGTTCCGTCTGCTGGATATGGGAGAACGCTTGGGAAGATTTATCGGACAATACAGAAACGAATATTTCAAGCCGGATAAGCAGAACGGCTATATCGTGTATTCCTATAAACCTCTGCCTGATGCAGAAGAAAGGATATACGAGAAAATATCGGACATTACGGTTTCCATGAAAGCAATTGACCACTTGAAAATGCCTGAACTCATTTCAAACGAATACATGGTGAAGATGTCTGATTCTGAAAAAGAAAAATATAAAGAATTGAAAGATGAATTGATTCTTGAGGTTCAGGATACGGAGATCACAGTAGCAAATGCAGCGGCACTTTCAAACAAACTGTGTCAGATGGCAAATGGTGCAATTTATGATGATAGTGGAGAGATAATCCCGATACATAGCCGAAAACTTGATGCATTGGAGGATATTATCGAATCAGCAAACGGGAAACCGGTTCTTGTGGCTTACTGGTTCAAGCACGACAGAACGAGAATTGCTGAAAGGCTTAGCAAGCTTGGAGTTCAGTATCAGGAAATCAAATCAGCACAAAGCATAAAGAACTGGAACAGCGGAAAATTGCAGGTCGCATTGATACATCCCGCAAGTGCAGGTCACGGATTAAATTTACAGACAGGAGGAAATTTTCTTGTTTGGTTTGGGCTGACCTGGAGTTTGGAACTTTATCAGCAAACCAACGCAAGATTATGGCGACAGGGGCAGAAGTCCGAAACTGTTGTTATTCAGCATATCATCACAAAAGGTACGGTTGATGAAAAAATTCTGAAAGCACTTACCGAAAAAGATAAAACACAGACAGCCTTGATGTCAGCGGTCAAGGCGGAACTGGAGGAAATATGACAGCAAAAGAATACATGGAACAGGCACGTTATCTTGATATGCAGATTAATTCTAAAATTGAACAAATTAGAAACCTGAACGAGCTTGCGACAAAAGCTACAACAGTTTACAGCGATATGCCACACAGTCCAAATAGAAATACTTCCCGAATGGAAGAAACCATTGTAAAAATTATCGACCTTGAAAGTGAAATCGACAGGGATATTGATGCCTTAGTGAATTTGAAACGTGAGATTATGCGTGTTGTAAACAGCATTGAACCTGCGGAATACAGAACAATCCTGGAGATGCGTTACTTGCAATTTAAGAAATGGGAACAAATCGCCTTGCTGATGTCTACAGATTTGAGATGGGTTTATCGTATGCACGGCAGAGCATTGAATGAAGTGCAGAAAATTATAAACTCGCCACTAAAAGCCATTGAAAGCCACTAAGAAAATGTGGTATCATTATAATCAGAAAAAAGGATGTGAGAGAATGCCGAAGAAGAGTAAGCACCCTTGTGGTTACTCTGGCTGCCCACAGCTTGTTGATGCAGGACAAAGATACTGCGAGAAACACAAACAGCCTGACAGACCGTCAGCTGCAAAGCGTGGTTACAACAGCAAGTGGCGTAGGCTCAGTAAAGTTTACCTCCGCAAGCACCCGATGTGTGTACGTTGCCTGCAGCAAGGAAGATATGTCCCTGCAACGGTAGTCGACCATATCATTCCGCATCGTGGCAACCCCGCTTTGATGTGGGACGAATCCAACTGGCAAGCCTTATGCAAACCGTGCCATGATAAAAAGACCGGCAATGAGGACAGCAGACCTGTTTACTCCTATTAATTTCAAGTTTCTCCTAAAATCACTATGCTTTTAGGAGAAAAATAGCCCCTGGGGGTATAAAAACCTCTAAAAATAGACAAAACATTGACCGGTGGCCCCTCTCACGCACAAAAACGGGTATTCAAACACCCTATTGACCCCTCAGATATAAAAATACTGAAAAATGCTGATAACATCTAACTTTGCCGACTTTTACAGTCGGCATTTTTCATGCCCAATTTAATATTTTTGTTTGAATTTCTTTGATTTATGAAAGGCGGTGACATCATGGCAAGAGACGGCACTAACCGAGGCGGTGCAAGACCGGGTGCAGGCAGACCAAGAAAGGCACTCACGGAAAAAATTGCTAAGGGAAAATCGGCGGAAGTTATGATGCAGCCTGCGGATATAGAATCCGCTGAAACACCACCTGTCAGGGATTTCATGAAAGAATTACAGCGTGACGGCACAAAACTCCTTGCAGATGATGTGTATATAGAAACTTATCAATGGCTGAAAGAACGCTCCTGTGAAAAAATCGTCAGCCGCCAGCTGGTGGAACAGTATGCCATGAGCATTTCCCGTTGGATCCACTGCGAGCAGATCGTCACCAAATACGGATATATTTCCAAACACCCGACAACAGGTGCTGCAATTGCCTCTCCCTATGTAGCGATGTCGCAAAATTACATGAAACAGGCAAACCAAATCTGGAATCAGATTTTTCAGATAGTCCGTGAAAACTGCTCTGTGGAATTTCAGGGCAATCCGCAGGAAGATATGATGGAAAAATT
>ENA-USYV01000416-USYV01000416.1-human-gut-metagenome-genome-assembly--contig:-NODE-416-length-50456-cov-9.091745_pt1 | contig 50456 bp, 63 predicted proteins | sample MGYA00250066_ERZ773514 | MGnify/ENA primary metagenome ERZ773514 (study PRJEB29103, sample SAMN06112049) | human gut metagenome | biome: human gut; feature: ankylosing spondylitis patient; material... | reverse complement strand
TGCAGCACATCATCAATAGGGTCGATGATGTGCTGTAATTTACCACGAGGAGCAGGAACGCAGCCTCAATTATCGGCTGCCAGGAACAGGAATAAGGAAAATTTAAAGATTTTTGCAGCTTTTTCTGCTCCTATTATAGCGGTCCGCTTCCTTGCTGCAAGGTCAAGACGAGCCGCTATGCGTCCCTTGCAGCTTCGTTGCTACCCGCTATTTAATATTCGCGAAAAAGTCGCAAAAAACAATCGCTGGGGTGGGGTAGACGTGCAAGGGCTTTAGCCCTTCCGATCCCACGGCTCATAGCACGGGCGCCGTAGGCTTCGTGCAGAGCCTTTTAAAGAAAGGGTGCTGATTATTAATGAACAAACAAGAATTTGTCGAATGGATTGGAACGGTCGAAGAACGCTATATGTATATGCTGTTAAGTAGAATGCAGCAAGACTGCGAGTATTACTTAGGCTACGGAAGCAGATGCGAAGAACGTCTGTGGGCTGGTTCGGTTAACCAACAAATTGAATTTATGAGGATTCTTTATGATTCTGTACCTGAAAAACCAGAGTGGCTTAGTTTGGAAGATATTAAACAGTATGAGTTGGCTATGAAAGCATAGTTAAATATAGGAGTAGGAGAAAAAATGGAAGAAATGAAGCGCAGTAGTTATCCTTTTTACAATATAGAAATTTGTGATAAAGTATTTTATTCTGGAAGAAACGAGCTTTACAGAGTAACGAGCGTCAGCAAAAATGAATTGTTGGCCATATGTGATTATTCGGGAAAGTTTGTGAAGATTACCAAGGATTTTTATAACAAAAACATATCTGATTTTACAGTATACAAATGAGAGGAAGTCAGTAAAAATGACAAAGGAACAATTCGAGAAAACTGGCTGGAAAATGAATTTTGAAGAATTTAAAAAATGTGATTGCTCAAATTGAAATAAAAAAGAAGAAACAAGGTTTTTTACCCTTGTTTCTTCTTTAAAATAATTAAAAATTTAGTTATTTCAATCCACGCACCCTTTACGACCTTAGTAGGTACCCGGTAAGCGATATACTAAAGGTCGCTATCGCTTATCGACATGATTAGTATAACATATTTTTTATAATGGGTATAGATTAAATTGCAAAAAGCCTATAGCGTTTTTGCTTTAAGAATGAAATTTTCGTGCAATCTGACGCCGCAAAACATCAATATTGGTATTAGTCACATAAATAATTTTATTTTTGTCAACATTTTCGCGAAGCCGGTAGAATTGCTTGTGTGAGCAATGTGTGAAATTAAAAATAATCAAATCAGCATTTTTTATTACTGAAGTATCAAAATTAAATTCGTCTACTGGGATAAAATAAAAATCTGAAAAGTGACTGTGTAATTTGGCTTGCCAATTAGCATGACCACCCATAACAATAACTTTTTTGTCAGAAAAATCTGGTAATGTATAATTTTCTTCAGATTCTAATTCTTGATCGGCCCATGCATCAAGCTGTTTTTCTAGCGTTTCTGCATAATCCCCTAATTTTTCTAAGTCCGCTGCCGTTTCGTCCTGCTGACGCCGAAGGCGGTCAAAAGAAAGTTGCAAGTCATTGAGTGCATTTTGTTTTTCATTCAAAATTGTTCGTAATGATATGATTTCTGCGTTTAACTTGGCAAATTCTTTTTTTGCCGATTTAGTCGGCGAAGCGTCCTCCGAAAGAGCCAGTTCTAAATAAGCCTGTTTGCTCTCGTTAGCGTATTTGGCTAAAGATTTTAAAATGAACCCAATAGTTAAATATTTATTTAGATCATACGGCCTATTGATGCTATTAGCAATGTCGATCATTTCGGCAATATCATTTTTGGTAATTTTATAATTTTCAAAAGCACGCATAGGGATATTTTCTTTTTTGGTAATAGTCTCAAAAGCCAAAAAACTATCAGAAAAAAGTGATTCATCGTAACTTAAATCATTTAAGCTTTTTACATTGCCGTGATTTTTTAACCATGTATCAGCCATTTTTAGGGTATTCAGCGACAAAGTATATTGATAATCCAAAGCATTTTCACTTCGGATTATCATTTGGAGCATCTCGGATTTATCTTCCCTTAAGCCCATGACCTTGCGCATATGCACATAAATTGCAATTAGCCTTAATATCCAACTTGTATCTTGATTATATGTCCCAAATGTTTCCACGAATTTTTCAAAGGTCAGGGTATCCTTATTATTAATCAAAAACTCAATTTCTTTGCGATAAACTTTTTGCAGCAAATCTGCCACAAAAGACTGTCCGTCTGCCCCACTCTCGTTTATCACCAGCAATTTTATTGCTCGCAGCAGTGCCTTTGGTGGCAGCTCATTGATCACGCTCAGTACTTCACGCTGCTGCGTGACTTTAAAATTGCCGATTTCATCATATTTTTTATCTATTCTGCGCCAAAAATGACTTTCGGTCGCAATAGCTTTAATTAAATATTTTTCGTATTCCATTTTTTCCTCGTAACTACTAATAATATTTTTAATTATATCATAGTAAAATTAGATATTAAAGCGCTTGGCAATGGAAGCGACAGCAGCCATTTAACGCCTGTGGCGTTTTCAGGCTGCTAACCGTGTCGCTCCTGCAGCACATCATCAATAGGGTCGATGATGTGCTGCAATTTACCACGAGGAGCAGGAACGCAGCCTCAATTATCGGCTGCCAGGAACGGGAACAAGGAAGATTTAAAGATTTTTGCAGCTTTTTCCGCTCCTATTATAGCGGTCCGCTTCCTTGCTGCAAGGTCAAGACGAGCCGCTATGCGTCCCTTGCAGCTTCGTCGCTACCCGCTATTTAATATTCGCGAAAAAGTCGCAAAAAACAATCGCTGGGGCGGGGTAGACGTGCAAGGGCTTTAGCCCTTCCGATCCCACGGCTCATAGCACGGGCGCCGTAGGCTTCGTGCTGAGCCTTATCTAACGAATATTAAGGAGAGTGCTATTTATGAAAATTTATCCAAGCAGATACTATGCTAAAAAAGAAGCCCGTAATAATGAAGTTATTGTAAAAGTTTGTGCCGGTGGCAATTCTGTTGGTTATGTGCTAATGACGGCTTCGAATTATAAGATTTGGAAAAAACAAAAATAAGGAGAAGAGTTTATGAGAACAAATGATATGTTATAATATACTGAAAATGGAGAGAATAATAGCAATTAGAGGTATAATATGAAATTAGTTATCCACAACGAAATATCAAATCTCACAGCAAAACGAGTTGCGGCTGCAGCTTTAGAAGGAATAGATATTCCAGAAGGATATCGGGTTAATCACCACAACGGTGATCTTATAATTGAGCCGGATGATTTAGATAGCATAAATTTAACAGGTGAGCTGAATGAGTGCTATAGAGAATTGGAGTATTAATTATAAATAAAAGGTGGCGTGAAAATTGACTAAAAAATATCGTGTTAGTAAGTGGACTACTGAAGTTAGTGGGGAAGATTTAAGAAATTTAAGAGAAGTAGAATTGATGAATAATTCAAATCCTACGATAGAATTTGAATCTGAGGATTTAGAGTCAGCGGAAAAGTTTTTTTGGAATGAAATTCTTGCTATATCAAAGTATCGTAATGTGATAACTGTATATAATGTCGATTGCGTAGAATTAACTTTAGACGAATTGGACGATGACGGCGAATGTATAGACAGTAAATATATAGATATGAGGTATGCAGAACCGGAGTCCGACGAGGAACTGTATTATTTACTGTACGGAAAATGATTTTAGAGAAAAATCAAGGGCAAAAACAGCCCTTGATTTTTTGCGCTGCAGGAGGAAAAATTTAGCCATGTTCTTCGGCATAGTTGTGCAACTATGCTTTACGCTGAAACTAAAGATCTAAAAGTAGTCAAGGAAACATTAAGGCATAAATCTACGCAGATGGCTAGTCGTTATGCACATTTGCAAAGTAGAATGGAAAACAGGTATACTAAGAATATACCAATTCAAATTGATAATATATTAGATATAGAGAATAATCCGAAAGAAAAGGATAATTAAAATGAAACTATGGTCTCAAGATGAAGATATAAATAGCTTAATTACTGCTCATAATGAGTGGCTAGCTTCTAATGGTACAATAGGAAAACAGCTTATGTTAGAAAATGTACGTATGTGTGATATTGACTTTCGAGAAGTTGATTTTAGAAAAGCACTTTTAAAAGATGTAATCTTTAAGAATAGTATTTTAGATGGAGCTACCTTTATTTCCGGTATTTTTTGTAGGGTAGAGTTCTATAAATGCAGCATTGAAAAAGCAGATTTCTCAAAGTCACTATTTTTGAATACAACATTTAAGAAATGCGAGTTGGATAGTGCGATTTTTAAAAAGCTAGCGAATCTTTCCTCTGATATAAAATTTGCATATTGTAAGATGCTAAATATTAACTTTGAAAATTCGACATTAGAAAATATTGATTTTCATGGCGCCGTTATGCGAAAGGCTAATTTTAGTAATACTATAATTGAAAATGTTGATTTTCGAGGCGCAGATCTGACAGATGCAAAATTTGACAATAGCTCTATTTATTATACGAATTTCAAAAGCGGTTCAGGAATGACAACAAAGTTAAATAATATTAGCTGGACAAATGCTTACTTAAATGACACAGTAAAATTCAGTAAGATAAAAAATGCACCATTAATAAAAAAAGATATGAGTCCATTTGAAATATTCTTATTATCAGAAAAAAAGAAACTGTAAAAAATTTATAGGAATTAATTTTAATGTTAGCAGGAAATATTTGATAAATAGTACAGTCTGTGCTAAAATATGAAATAGAGACAGTCGATGCTGGCACGTCGGCTCTCCCTCTAATATCTAGAATTTGAAAGGAAGCCGCGTACGCAGTATGCGGTTTCTTTTTATTCTACGCTATCAGCGAGATAAAACGATAACAGCGATCAGAGTTCCGAAGGCTATCATTAAAATCATGAAATAAATTACAAGAGATGTCCAAAAGGGGGGAAACATTTTAGTAAAATTGTGTTCCCCCTATTGACAGTGTGAAAATAAAAATATATGATAATAAAAAGAGACAGTCGATGGTGGATCGTCGGCTCTCCCTAGTTAATTAAACATTGAAAGGAAGCCGCGCGCCACTGGTGTCGTGGCTTCCTTTTTTCTACGCTATTACTAGCGAGGCAAAACGATAATAGCTATCAGGGTACCAAAGGCTATCATCAAAGATAAAGCTTCGTACACAGACACACTATCACCCCCCTGAAATCAGGAGGAAGCCGACACATCGAACTGTCTCGATGATTATTATACCATAAATTGATGCTTGAAAGTAAAAATAACCATCAGTTAAGATGGTTATTTTTATTAACATTTCTAAAAATTATTGTCCTTGTTGGGCTTCCCATTTCTTCACTAGCCGATAATATGTTTGACTACTGAAGTTATATTTAGTGTAAATAGATACAGCCGTAACTTTTTGGGCTTTCCAGGCGTTGTAGTTTGTTTCCCAGTCTGCCGGAAATTCTATTGCTTTTCGGCCAAATTTCTTACCTCGTTTTTTGGCTGCAGCTATTCCTTCAGTTTGGCGTTCTCTGGTGCGTACACGTTCGGTTTCTGCAATTGTAGCTAATACTTCAATTAAAATATTATTGACCATATCCATAATAGCTTTTTGCATTGGGCCAAACTGATTGTAGTCCATTAAACTTGTAGGAATATCTAATATCCTAATGATAATTCCCCTATCAGTTAATTCCTTCAGTTCGTTTTTGACATCTGTTTTATTTCTTCCCAATCGATCTAAGCTATGAATATACAATGTATCTCCAGATCGCAGGGTAAATTTTAAGCTTTGATATCCTGGTCGCTCAAAATTTTTCCCGGACAATTTGTCGTAGTAAATGTCACGATTATCTTGGACATATTTTTTCATGCTGTCTATTTGCCGATCTAAGTTTTGATCTTTTGAACTTACTCTAATGTATGCAAAAGTTTTTGTTTCAGCCATTTTGATCAACTCCAAAATAAATTATACTTAATTATAACAAAAATACTCCAAAATTACTAACTGATTTTGGAGTATTTACCAAAATATGGAATAGATGTTTAGGAGCGAAAAAACAATAATAAAAAATAAAACTCCAAAAAGTGTACTTTTTGGAGAATAAAAAAGCGAATTTTATGTTTTTACTTGCGGCATTAAAAAATATATATTATAATGACATAAGGAATAGGGGGGGCCACGAAGTTCTCTTGATTTTATAAAAATAATAAATGTGCTACCGATAGACGGTTAGCCCAAAATAAACTTAATTAATCATAGAATGACCGCTACAGTTTACCAGGCTGGCGGTCATTCTGCGTTTTTGAACGAAGTTCTCCAATAGTACAACCAAAATTAAAAACGAATTTGGTATATGTTAGAGCAACCCCAAAAGCCATAATTGCTTCAATAAGAGTCAAAAATATCCCCTCCTTATAGTATATTTCCAATAGGTTTCAATTGGATCTATATATAATCGGAGGGTCACAGTCCCTCCGGAGAGGGCTAACCGCCTACCGTTTAGGTAGCACATAGATATTCTAGCAGAGAATAATCTTAAGAGCAACTAAAAAGCAGAAAAGTTTTATATATTAGTAAGAAGCCAGATATTTAAGGCGCCACGGTTTCTTCTATTTATTGTTCTGAATATTAGCAGCTTCTAATTCTGAAAGACGTTGACGCAATTTTTCAGATTGTTCTTGAAAGGTATGATATGTTATGGTTCCAGCAAGAGCAGCACTAATTATCGGAACCATTCTTCCAAGTATATTAGATGTACTTTTTTTGGTGACCTTGATTCCAACCTGGGCTAAAACTTCTTTGATAATAGGATACCAGAATGTTTTTGTTAATGGTTTTCTTGCTACTTTTTTTGGTAGTTCTTTTGCAATTGTATTTGCGAAACCTTTTATTACTGTATTAGCACTTTCTACTCCATACATAACACCTAAAAATATTATTAACATTTTTAAGGTTTTATCATCTATTTGGCTATCACAATCATAGATATTGTCCCAACCATATAAATACATAAGCTTCTGCATAATTCTAAATACATGAATAAAATACTGGCCTAGGTCGGCCGGAACAGTAACCATTAGTGCTGTCCCTCCTGGTATGCTAGCTACAGAGGATATAATTGTAACCTTATATTTTTCATAATCAATACTGTCTTTGGCTATTTTATCAAGATTTTCAAGAGGAATCCCAGCAGATGTGGGAGTATATATTATGGCTTTTTCTACTATTTTTTCGCTATATATTTTGGTAAGTGTTTTTCTTAAAAATTTCTCTCTATCAATTTTTGATAAAGGTGAACTTATAGCGTTTGCTACTACTGTCTTAATGTCTAAGTTTATACTTTTGTTCATATAATATCACACCCTAGATTATCTTGTTGGATGATGGAATCTTTACACAGACGAGCTCGCATACTATCGGACACATTCATAGTTTAATTTCTTCTTTATAAAAAAGCAATAGTAAAAAAATAACCATCAATCAAGATGGTTATTTTTATTTAAACTTTTGTTGCTGTCTGTATAACCACGGAGCGACGGCATTAGGAGCTGCCCAAAGTCCTTGCTTTTTTGATTTTGCCTTTAGTTCTATATTAGCTAACTCCTGGCTTGTGCTATATTTCTTATAATGCCAGGCATAGCCTGCACGAACCATTTCCGTAGCAACGTCAATATTACGTGTTCCTGGTATATTAATTTTAGCGATATATCGACCGTATCTATCTTTTTCTCTAATACTGCAAATGATAGTCTCAGATTCAATAAGACCTTTCAGGTAAGATTTCGCTTTTTGTCCGTATGGTTGATGTAATTCAGGAGCATCGATTTCAGCGATCCTGATTCTAATATCACCGAGTTTATGACTGGATAACTGGAAGGTATCGCCGTCAATAACATAGGCTACTTGACCGCTTATTTGTCGATACGGAGTATCTGGCGGAATATTATAACCTGCCGAATAAAATAATAAGAGGAGCAACGCTAGTATCCAAATAAAATTCTTCAAACACATCTCTCCATTGTAAAGTGATTTTTAATAGCTATCGTGTAATAACAATATATATATCCTTATACGTCGGACTTTTTGCTTGGCCAAAACTCATGACCAGCTGGATCAGGATTAAATAGGTTTACAGTTTTGCATGATTGTTTAATATTGTGCCTATTACAATCAGTCCTCTATTTTTTTCTTAGTAAGATCAAGTAAAAGAGCATTCCCATCTTTTAGTTTGTCTGCAAAGGCAATCAATTGCTGAGCGTAAAACTCAATGTCTTGTAATCGGCCGAGCTGAAAGGCCTCTATAATTTTTAAGTTTTTAATAGTTTCTTGTGTATAGAACCAAGTGGAAATGTCGATGCCGGTTTCAGCTTTTACCGTTTTAAGACGTTCCTTTAAAAGATTTAATTCAGAACGGATTTCAACATTTTGATGAGATAATTCTTTCTTAATCTTTTCCTGCAGCTGAGCCCGTTCTGATTCAATATTGATTTTATCTATTCGTTGCCGGCCACGTATAAAGGCAATCATGAAACCAGGATCTAAAACTGCAGCGGAATAGGCAGCTGGTTTTTTCTGTCGCAATTTGCCTTTGGAATATTCTATTATTCCCCATGGCTCAGGTATCATAAAATCTTTTGTGAGGCCTTTTGGAACAACGAGGAACCAGTAATTGCAATACTTTGCTATTGCTTCAGCTTTAGATCCATCTTCTAATTCGCGCTGAAGATCTGCCCGATTAACTTTGATTTCAAAACCTCTCGTTTCAAAACCACGAGAAGGAAAAGCGTTTACAGCAACTGCGTCAGCGTGTCGAATACAATCGCTGCCGCAACTGTTCCCTACTTCAAAACCTAAATACCATTCTGGCTCTGCATATTTTTCTAGCAGAGCGTTTCTTATGTCTTCGGCTGTGATTAAAGCTGTATCAGGATGACCAATCTGCATTTTCGTCATACTCCCTTTTAGATATTACAAAAACAGATTCTGCTTTAAACATTTCTTTAACAACTAGTTTGTGATACTCTATTAATTTAGCAAGTAATTCTGCGCTAATGACCCTTCTGCAGTCAAGTAGAGAGAATGCGGCATAACCATCATTATCGGTTTTAAAATATAACGACAAGGTGTATGGTACTGAAGTTGCTGTCAAATTTAAGTTTGTTTTATTCATATAGGTCACCACTTTTTTATTAGAATGGGATTTCTTCATCAAAGGGAATGGATTCGCCAAAACAATCCATATGGCTTGATGAAGCTGGATCTCCGGTAGTTACTGCCGTGTCTTTATCAGTTTTATAGTTTAGAAAAGTTACAGATGAAGCAATTACTTCTGATATCCAGCGCTTACTGCCATCTTTAGCATCATAACTGCGTATCTGTAGGCGCCCATCCACAAGTGCACGTTTGCCTTTAGAAAGATTATTCCCGCAAACCTCAGCAATTTTTCCCCAGACAACTATCGGGATGAAGTCTGCATCTTTTTTCCCTTCTTGGTTAGTAAACGTCCGGCCAACTGCTAAAGTGAACTGGCACACAACTTTGCCTGTTTGAGTATAACGTACATCCGGATCTTTTGTTAATCTTCCCATTAAAATAACTTTGTTCATTTTATTGCCCCTCTCTGTCCTTAAGTAATTGTGACACCTACCTTATTTTTTATACTTTTTATTGTGGGTATTACTGATGGTGCCTGCTTTTTTTGCTTTTTCAGTCAAGTCAGGTTTCCCCTTAGCTTCAGGATAGCTAGCTGTACAATCAGGATAATTATTGCAGCTGTAAAATGTTCCGTATGTTCCGGATCGTTTTCTTAAATAACCAGGGGCACATTTTGGGCATTTATATATTGCCGGTGCATTTCTATGATCATCAAAGATTGCTTTACATCCTTCTTTCCAACGGCTGCAGCCCCAGAATACTCGTTCTTTACCATTCTTATCTTTACTTTTACGCTTTAATAATTTCCCTTCTTTACAGAGTGGACATTCAAAGCTCACAGAACCCTTGTTAATGAAATTTGCCTCTAACTTGATTAGTTCATGCACGTATCGATGCTGTTTTTCCATGTAATCCTGCAGACTTATTTCTCCGGAAGCGATTTGTTTCAGCTCCAGCTCCATCAAAGCACTTTTATCAGGATAGGTGAGTTCTTCAGGTAAAAAGTCTATCAATTCTTCGGCAGCAGCGCTGGCATAAATTTCTTTTTTCTTATTTTTAGTCCGTTCTTCCAACATACCGCTTTTAAAAAGTTGTTCGATAATGCTGCCGCGTGTGGCTTCTGTTCCCAAGCCATCTGTTTCCTTTAGGATATTTTTCAGGGATGGATCTTTAACATATTTATATGCGTCAACCATTGCGCCCAATAACGTATCCTGGACAAAACGTGCTGGTGGCACTGTATTTTTTTCTGGAATATTTACCTTACTGACCAGGAGGCTATCCCCTTCGCCCAAAGCAGGCAGTTTACCTTGATTTTCTGGTTCATCTTCATCTTGATCGGTTTGAGCATCTTCAGAAGAAGATGCTGCCTTCCATCCATACTCTATAACGTTTCTGCCGGTACCGATGAACGTTTCATCACAGCAGCTTATCGTTACTGTAGTTTTGTCATAGACATATTCAGGATAGAATTGCAGCAGATACCGTTCGGCAATCATAATATATAGCTTTTGCTCATCAGAGGGAAGCGTGGTAATATCAAATTTCGTCATTGTTGGGATAATAGCATGGTGAGCTTCAATTTTTTGGTCATTAAAAGCAATGCTTTTTAGATCTGGGCATGCTCTTGCTGCCAATGCCAGCAGACGCTCATTGCCTGCGACTTTTAAATTTTCAATAATCACCGGTGCGTCACCAAATTGCGATTCTGGTAAATATGTGCAACCGGCACGAGGATAGCTGGTCAATTTCTTTTCGTAAAGTTTTTGAGCCAGCTCCAGGACTTGGGCCGGTGTTAGCCCAAGCTTTGGTCCGGCTGTACGCTGCAGCCTGGATAAACTGAATGGCAGCGGCGCCGCTTGATGTTCCTGTTTTGTTTTTACTGCCAAAACTGTACCGCTTTGACCTTCCAGCTTTTGCTGCAAAGCCCTGGCAATAGTAACATCTACTAATAGGTTATTTTCATCAAGGCCTTCCTGATCTGCTTTCATTTTCCAGACAGTTCTAAATGGCAGCGTTGTTTGCGGACGAAAATACGCTTCTATCCCATAATGCTTGACCGATACAAAGTTGTCTATCTGCCTGTTACGACGTACTACTAACGCTATTGTTGGTACCTTTACGCGGCCGATACCAAGCTTTGCTTGTGCATCTAAGCTAAATTTCATGCTGGCGTTCATTCCAATCAACCAGTCCAGGCGTTGACGGGCCAAACCTGCCTGGTACATATTTCTATTATTGGGAGCTTTATTATCTTCGATTTTTTTTAAAGCCCTTTGGATGGACGCAGGATCAATGGCATCAAATTTTGCACGTTTGCAAGGTCCAGTATAGCCAACATACTCTAAAACTTCATCGACGAGCAGCTGACCTTCTCTGTCGGCATCACCAGCATTAATAACAACATCTGCTTTTGGAAGCAGTTTGCGAACAGTTTCCAAAGCCGAACGATATATTTTTAAATCGCCAATCTTTTTCTTCCATACTACAGGTATAATAGGTAAATTTTCATAACTGAATTCTTTGTATTTTTCATCATATTCGGGTGGCATATATAGTTTGAGAATATGGCCGTAAAGCCAGGCAACCCAATTATCGCCAACTTCCCAATAACCTTCCTTTTTTATTGGATTATTACCCAGACCATGAGCTACGGCTTCAGCTTCAGTTCCTTTTTCGCATATAAATAGATTCATTCTACACCTCACATAAAAAGTTGAATTTTATCTTCGTTTTAAAGGCGGTCAAAAAAGTAGTGCTTATGTTTCTACCTGTCCATTAAATAAAAACGCTCAGAAACGGTATTCAAACGCACATTTTTGTAATAATATTGTAAATTTTCGGCATTCCAAGCAAATGATATAAAAAAACAGAAATATTTAAAATAGGACCAAAGGCAATTCTATATTTTCTATTTTGAGTACCAATTAGAAAAATAATTCCTATGATACCTGCTAATAAAAAGACAAAATACGTAAAATGTATCATTGTTGGCCATGACCAATAGCAGCCTAAAATACCTAGTAAATAAACATCACCAAGTCCAAATGCTTCTTCCTTATAGATTAGATATGCAATTTTATAAATTGCATATCCAAAAATATATGCACCTGTGCCGGCAAATATTGAAAGAATAAAATTTCCATTGTAAATTTTGTAAAATGCAACTACGATAGCTAATATCCATAGATCACGTATATAGATATACTGAGTTTTGAAGTCAATATAGGCAATCTTTATAAGAAAAAAAGCAATAACTGATAAGCATAGGTAATTTATGATCTGTGTTTCCATACTTCCTCCTTATTACATATCATCGGGATATCTGATAACTTCAGGCAATGTTTTGTTAGAATAAGGAGAGGTGTATTTTTTGTTTGATAACTGGACAACAAGAACATAGCTGTCTCCATTATTTGTATATGACCAGATTTTATCATCGGCAAGTTGCATAATTCCCATTTCTTTTAAGGTCTCTTTCGACAGATCAGGAGGCAGCTCGCTGCGCATTCGGTAATATTTAATTATCGATTTATCCATAAGGGTTGTCTGGGTGACCAGAGCTTTATCATTTTCTGTTTGGCGTACCGTTTTGGGTGTTATGCCTGGATGATTGAAAAGAATTGTCATTAGTGCAAATATGATTACGTACCGAATAAGGATCATAGACTCACCTCTCATCGATTAATTTGACAAAATTACTGTTACCGTACTGCCTGAATGTCTGGAAGAGGACGTCAAGCTCGCTGATACAGTATCTCCAGCATTGATTGCACGTGCAAACGTGTGCATATTCACTACATTTTCGGTCGTACCCCAATAATGGCCTTTACTTCCCGCTTTTTGAGTATAAGTTGATGTAGATACTGTCCCCAAATTTACTCCTGCAGCTGATGCAGTGAATGTTGCTGATCCAGACCAACTGCTATCCGATGGAGAAAATTTGGAACTTACAATAACCGTTAGATATTTATATGAGCCAACTGCTTGAAATGATACACTGTTTGTTCCTGTGCGAACTTCACAACCAGCGCTGTCATTCGTTTTTGAAAGCATTGCGACTGGCAGTGAGAACCTGGGAGATGCTTCATTTTTATGATAAATATTAATTGTTGCAATACGTTGTTTTATTTTATCTGTATAATTTGTTTCTCCGGATACGCTTGTTTCATAATAATAATCAGTATTTTCTATCTTTGTTTTGGGTTGAGATTTTAGATCTGAATATTTAGTCATTCGTAAAACTGCAGCTTGAGTTTCGCCATGCTGCTGAGCTAAAATAGCAATTCCATTGCTGTTTGTAGATGCTAATACTGATTGTTGAAATTTAGCAGAACTGATACATAAAGCTGTTAGCATTGCTGCCAACACTAAAAAAACAATAACAAAGCTTGCTCCATTGACCCTACGCTGCATCTGCATAATAAGCTCCTTCTACAGCTCAGGTTTGAAATTCAAGATTTTAGGCTTTCAGTGGCATCCAATAGGCCCAGGAACACTTACCGCTTATTGTCCAACTGCCATTCTTAGGAACCGGTACACAAACCTGAATATCACCCGTTCCGTATCCTCTTGGGACAACATATCCTAATAAAGTTCCATTAACGTATACGTTGAGCGACCTCGGCTTATTACTGCCTGCTGCTACAATAAAACCAGCTGTTTGTGCAACTCCACTAAAAGAACCACCATCCGTAGATCCCAGATATACCGGGCTTCCAATATCAATTCCTTCAGGAGAAATACTGTAAAAGAATTTCTTAAGAGTAGCACGAGGTGATTTTTCATTATTAAGATACACGTTTGTTGTGACGGTTTTGCGCTGGCTGCCGTCAGGCAAAGTTGTTGCTTGGCTAACCTGAACCTCATCTTGATAATCAGTACCTTGAATTTTAGTTTTTGCCTGAGCTGTCAAATTTTTATACCCTTTTAATGTCATAATATCGAGTTTGCTTTCGGCGTACTGATACGCCTGTAAAACGATATTATTACTGCTTGTAGATGATAAAGTAGACTGCTGAATTTTGGCGAGACTAATAGCTCCGCTAGTAAGCAAAGCCATTGCAACCAAAAATACAACAAGAAAACTGTAGCCCCTTATCTGGCCTGACTTGTCAGATGTGGGGGGGGAGTTGTCTTTGTGCTGTAGACTTTCATATAAAAATCCTTTCCACAGCTCAGGTTAAAAACCAATTAAGCGGCCTTAATTATCCAATTTACGGAACGGTTTACAGGTCGAATTTCATTTGCAGTCGGAACGACACGGCTTGTGTCAAAGCCAAAAATAGCACCATCGTTAGATGTTTTATTGCCCTGGGGGCCATTGGACACCAGATAAAAAACACCCGATCCATGCGTTGGTCTCATGTTGCCGCCTACTGTGCCGGTAATGTTTCTTATAGCATCACCTTGTAATACTCCAAGAGCTGCAGATGAATGTGTTACTGACCCATAGTGCGTGCTGATTTGACTGCCGTTTCCTCTGAGAAAAATTCCACGATAATCAGGGACATTGCTGCCGACAATAGCACTTAACTGCGGATAACCGGCAGTGCTTTGCCCGTTGCAAAGTAGCCAAACGCCTCCGTCTTTAGGCAGTATATTTGACGGCCAAGCCAAGATAGTACCGATGGGTACACCTGTACTCGGTTCTACTGATGAGCGAATAACCTTCAATGTTGCTCGTGGGTGTGATTCACCCTTTACGTAGACATTAACTGTCGCAGTACGCTCTTTATGCTCATCAACAGTATTCTCTTCGGATATTAATACTTCGTCCTGATAATTGCTTTCTGCTAAATCTGTTTTTGCCTGAGCTGTTAAGCTGTCATATTTTGTTACCCTTAAAATGTCAGCTTTGCTTTCGGCGTACTGATACGCCTGCAGAGCAGTAATATTACTGCTCGAAGAAGCTAAAACTGATTGTTGAAATCTGGCAAGATTAATGGCAGCACCAGTAAGCAATGCCATTACTACCAAAAATACAACAAGAAAACTGTAGCCCCTTATCTGGCCTGACTTGTCAGATGTGGGGGGGTAATTGTGTTTTTGCCGTAGACTTTCATTTTGATCCTTTCTACAGCTCAAGCTTTAAGATTATTTAAGCAGCTCGTATTATCCAATTTACTGCTTTATTAACAGGTCGATCTTCATTATCCGTTGGTACAACCCGGCTGGCGTCAAAATATGCCCGGTAACCTTGAAAATAGTCATTATTTTCAATACTCCAGTTTTTTATGCCGTAGATAGCACCATCAGAAGACCATTGGTACTGACCGCTGTTCCAGCTGCCGGTAATGTTTCTTATGGCATCACCCTGGAGCTCGCCAAGAGCTGCAGATGAATGCGTTACTGTACCATAGTGCGTACTGACTTGACTGCCATAACCTCTGAGAAAAATTCCCTGATAATTCGGTACCGTACTCTTTCCAAGTACTTTTACCAATTCAGGATACGCAGCGCATGACTGACCGTTGCATAATAACCAGGTACCACCGTCTATAGGCAGCGTATGGGATGGCCAAGCCAGAACGGTACCTATAGGTACACCAATGCTCTGCTTTTCAGCGGTGGAACGAATCAGCTTCAGTGTAGCCCGTGGACGTATTTCGCCCTTTACGTAGACATTAACTGTTACCTCTCGCTCCTTATAGCTGTCATTGTCTGTTTCTTCTGAAACAAGAACTTCATCCTGATAATTGCTTTCTGCTAAATCTTTTTTTGCTTGAGCCGTAAGCTCATCATATTTTGTTAGTTTTACGATATCAGCCTTGCTTTCTGCATATTCATATGCCTGTAGAGCAGTGATATTGCTGCTCGAAGAAGCCAGGACTGATTGCTGAAATCTGGCAAGATTGATAGCAGCGCCAGTAAGCAATGCCATTACTACCAGAAATACAACAAGAAAACTGTATCCCTTTACCTGACCTGAATTGTCAGATACGGGGGGGTATTTGTATTTTTCCCGTAGATTTTCATTTTGATCCTTTCTACGGCTCAAACAAAAAGATTGAATATTAAGCAGCTCTTATTATCCAGTTCACAGAACGGTTGATTGGGCGATTTTCAATAGCTGTTGGAACAACACGACTGGCGTTAAAGTGAAAGTCCGGAGAATGGTTATCCCAGCCTTCGCCAGCAGCTTCTCTATCGTTGTTAAGAGTTGTGTAAAAAGCTCCTTTACCCCATCCTAATGAATAACCAATGCAATGCGCACTGAAATCGCCAGTAATATTACGTATAGCATCGCCTTGCAATACTCCCAAGGCTTCAGATGAATGTGTTACTGTTCCATAGTGCGTACTGACTTGACTGCCATAACCTCTGAGAAAAATTCCCTGATAATTCGGTACCGTGCTCTTTCCAAGTACTTTTACCAATTCAGGATACGCAGCGCATGACTGACCGTTGCATAATAACCAGGTACCACCGTCTATAGGCAGCGTATGGGATGGCCAAGCTAATATTGTGCCTATCGGAACCCCAACGCTTTGCTTTTCAGCGGTGGAACGAATCAGCTTCAGTGTAGCCCTTGGTCGTATTTCGCCCTGCAGGTAGACATTAACCGTAGCAGTTCGCTCTTTATGGTCGTCTATACTGCTTTCTTCCGAAAGAAGCACTTCGTCTTGATAATTACTGTCCGCTATATCTTTTTTGTTTTGAGCCGTAAGCTCGTCATATTTTATTAGTTTTACGATATCAGCCTTGCTTTCGGCATATTCGTATGCCTGTAGAGCAGTAATATTACTGCTCGAAGAAGCCAGGACTGATTGCTGAAATCTGGCAAGATTAATGGCAGCACCAGTAAGCAATGCCATTACTACCAGACATACAACAAGAAAACTGTAGCCCTTTACCCGACCTGAATTGTCAGATACGGGGGGGTGTTTGTACTATTGAAGTGTACTTTACCCATTAGAAGCTCCTTTACTTATGCGTTTTAGAATGAAACGGTTACTGTTGTAAGTGCCTTACCATTGCTGTCTTTAGGCGTACAGCTTATTGTTCTTTCCGTTGAATCGTAGACATAAGCTTGACCCCACGGATCTAGGAAATTACCTTCAGCATTTTTATTACTAAAAACAATATAATTGTCATGTTTCTCGCCATCGCGGCTTTCGGTAGCGGATAATCCAGTAGTAAGCCCTGCTAAAGTAGTTGGCAGTGATGCGGTATTACTGTCCATCTCATACATCAAAAGCGCCGCTGAAATTGTTCGCATATCGCTTTTCATTTGCGTCATACGTTTGTTATGCTGCATCGAATCAAAGCGCGGCATAATCAAGTTGTATAAAACAAAGAGAACTGCCATTACTACAACTAACTCAATAATGGTAAAGCCTTTTTTTACTGAACGTTCATTTTTTTCCCCGTTGATTTTTTCTTGCCAAGTACCAATAGATAAGATAGTATCCATAATTTATTCCTTCTTTCACTTAAAGTTAATATTGACTTATTGTACCGATATCATCACCGGTAAATTTAGATGGGACTCCACCACCTGAATTGTTTGCTCTGTCGGGCCCAGAGGACCAGACGGCAAATATCCTGTCATTATCATCGTAGCTGTAATTAAATTTACTGTTCCATTCGTCTGTAAGCGCCTGAGTTGTCGCCCACGGACCAAACTGATCCTGTTTTTGCGTTAGACTATCTAAACTAGCTGGCATACTGCCGGTTTCAAAGTAATATTGCCCGATGCCAATTACCAGGCTATTTACTGCAGCAGTTGTTGCCGCGCGACGTCCTTGCCTTAAGCTTTCATTGGTGCTCGGAATGATGAGAGATGCAAGTACTCCCAATACTCCTATAACTATTACCAATTCAATCAGCGTAAAGCCTTTCTTTCTCTTTAACATTTTCTGCCTCATTTCTTCACCGTTAAAACTGTGAAAGTTTGTCAGAAATATCAAACATTGGCGATAACAACATATAATACATACATCCGATTACGGTAAGACTAGGGAATAGTATTACTGCAGCAAATTTCATTGCAGATTTTTCTGCAGCAGTGCGTAAAAGTGCTTCGCCAAAATCAGTAGCTTCTTCCAATGTTTCATCTAGCCTACCGCCTTTTTCTCCGACACGGATGAAAGTCAGTAGATTTCTTGACATCAGCTTGCTTTTATTGGATCTTGCAAAAGATGCAGATAGCGGCATCCCCTGTATTTGCAGATCAACAGATCTTTTCACATCTTCCTGAAGATGCACATTCGATAATGTACTGGCAACGATGCTGCAGGCTTTTGTAAAAGAAAATCCTGAAGCAATCATAATTGATAGCCCGGATGCCATCTCAAACTGCAGCATTTTAAAATGCAGATCATTATATATTGGCAGCTTCATTTTGATCGTATCTATCAATCCCCTATGGCTTGCTGCAAAACTTACATATAGTTTGTAAAGCAGGCAAACACCGATCACCGTAAAAAACCAGTAGTCGAATAAAGCATTGACAGACGTTTCTATTGTGATCAGAAGATCAGACATTTCCATTCCCATATCAAGATACAATTTTTTGTACTGAGGAATTGAAACTAATGCGAAGTAAAAGAACAAGCATACTACGACTGTTAGACTGAATATCGGACTAAATAAAGCAATAGAGATTTTCTCTTTTAAATCCCAATTGATTCGCATTATTTTAACGAGCTGGTCGAGTACTTTATCCAATCTGCCAGATGCAAGACCGGCACGAATGGTTTCGCAGATAGTGCTGTTAAAAATATCGTGTTTACTGAATGCTACAGCCAAATCATCCGTTTTTATATCAACTGCTATTTGTTTGGCTGCATCACGGATTTGCACATTTTCCTGTGATTCCGCAATTTCTTCCATCATTTCCTGCATAGACAGCCCGCTCTTATGTAGAGTTCGCATATTAAGAAACATTAAATACAGATCTTCATAAGAAGGTTTAGTTAATAACTTTTTAAAAAAATCAATCAAGCCAAACATTGCTTCCTCCTTTCCTACTCCTCTACATTCAATTCATTACATAAATGTTCAAGAGAAACTTCTCCGTCTTTTACGAGCTGCCAACCACGATCCCACAAGCTGATAAAATTATTTCTCCGGAGGATTTCTTTGCTTTCTACCCAACCGACCTGATGGCTGAATAAATCACGCAACTCGTCATTAAATCTGACGATTTCCAATATAGGCTTTCTGCCAATTATCCCTGTATTACGGCATTGGCTGCATCCTTTTGACTCCCAGGTTTTCCCTTCAGGTAGCTCACTCAATTGTTTTTCATTCAAAAGAGCATTATATGGGCTTACAACTTCCTTTCGGCAATGTGGGCAATTTATTGGCAAAAGACGCTGGCCAATTATACCTATTACTTCTGATAAAAATTCATAACGGTTAATGCCGATTGTTGCCATACGTTCAACAGCTGCAATGGCTGATTTTGTATGCAGCGTACTAAAAACAAGATGACCAGTCTGCGAAGCCTGGATTGTTATTTTGCCGGCTTCCTGAGTACGAATTTCGCCGACAAGGATTATATCCGGATCTTGACGAAGCATCTCTTTAAGTGCTTTTTCCATCGTATTGGAGTCATCTTCGTCCTTCACTATTCGTACCGGCGATTGTGCCATGCCATCAATCTGCTGTTCAGGCGGATCTTCTACTGACGTAATAATATATTTGCTTGTGCCTTTATAGCCCAGGCATGCATACTGCAATGATGTTTTACCGCTGCCAGTCGGCCCGGTATTTAAAATCATGCCGCTTGGTGCCATAAGCATTTTTTTTATGACCTCAAGATCGTTAGGATGAATATTCATATTATCTAAATCTGACAATTTATTCTGTCCATCAAAGATACGCAGCGTAATTTTTTCGCCGCAAACTGTAGGCAAAGTACCGATACGATAATCAGTGCCGCGCTCACTCTTAGCAGAGTCATGCGGTATTTTATCTTTCTCCTGTGGTATGCCACACCAATATTTGATAACATTGTTTAACCGACCTTTAATTTCTCTGTCTACAGTTTCTTTTGATGTATGTAGGTTCCCATCAATACGCAATTGGACAATTGCTCCTGTGCGGTGCGGAGTGATATGAATATCACTCGCACGACGCTCTAAGGCTTCTTCCTTGATTCGCTCAAAAAGTTCCTGAGCAGCCGATACAATTTCATCTTTTTTTGCATCCTGGTCTATCGAAGAACGGTCAACGCTGACAGGCCCGTAAATACTCTCAAAGAGTGGGTTGAATTCACTGTATTCGGCGACAACGATCAAAATTTTTTCAAATACTACGTCCGGCTGTGCTTCCTTGATCTGACTTGCTATAATGTCAGCTTCAACGACATTATTTTTATCAAAAGTGGCAAGCGTCAGAATATTGTCAGTATAATCAACAGGTAAAAGCTTGCGTGAAGTCGCTATACTTCTGTCAACCAGCGAAATTAAATAATCATTCAACTCATAAGAAGCAAGACTTTTTATATTCATGTGTTCAACAGTCAAGACTTTCACTCCTTACCTAAGATCTTCTTCATGGTCTCAGTCGTTTTTCTAAGCTCTTTTTCTACGGCCGCTTTATGCTGATTGATTTTTTTCTTTTCAGCACGCAGCTCTTCATTTTCGGCTTCGATTTTTTTGATTTTCGCTTCTAAGTCAGCATTAGCACTTTCAATTGTTCTCTGATCAGCAGCGGAAATATTGTTATCCATTCGTTCTTCCTGAAGCTCGCCCAATTTTTTATGGAGGTCAGGCGTCGTTTTTTGAATAGATACCTGCGGAATACCATTGTCGTCATAAATAATTGTCGGCGTTATAGCAATGAGAATTTCAGTATTTTTCTTTTCTTTGGATCTGGATTTGAATATTTCACCGAAAATAGGAATTTTAGATAAGAAAGGCACTGCTTTGATATTTTTAACTTCTTCATCTTTAAGCAGGCCACCAATGAAGATTGTTTCTCCAGATTTTACTCTGACGATAGTTTCAGCTTCACGGGTAGAAATCTGAGGAGCTTTGTTATTTCCTGATTCGACCCATTCAGTAATGGTAGAAATAGATGGCTTAATCGTCATTGTAATCGTCTCACGATCAGTGTCATTAATGCGCGGTATAGCTTCAAGCTTGACACCAACATCCTTATATTCAACAGTTACTGTATTATCAGTAGTTTCAGTTGAAGTTGACGTACTTGTGAATACAGGCACTTTATCGCCCATCAGGATCGAGGCTTTACGTCCGTTGAAAACTGTAACTGAAGGCCTGGCTAAAATATTACCTTTAGAAAGTGTTTCTTCGTGCAGCGCTGTAACATTAAATTTGAATCCGTTATATCCCCCGACAGAAGTATCTTTGGACCAGCCTTCAGATCCGAACGATAATCCCATATCGCGGGCTTTGCTGTTTGACAATTCAATAACTGTTGCCTGGACATGAACTTGGGGCTGTGCAACGTCAAGCTGACGCAGCTGGGCACGAACTTTTTCTATTTGTGCAGTAGATCCATTAACAGAAATGGTATTATTGTCAGGATTTACAAAAATGCTGTCTTCGTCTAAAACTAGCGCCATCTGTTTTTTGGCAAAATCGAGATCCAGGTGCTTGAGCCTGAATGTTTCCATAATGCTCATAGTTTTAGACGGTGATACTAATACGACATCACCTTTATACTCGTAGCTAAATCCATGGGTTAAGGCCAGGATATCGATCGCCCTATTAAAATCTGTGTTAGTAAGGCTAAGAGCTACTGTTCCGCTTAAATCGCCATTTATAACAACGTTTTTATTGGCCCGATAACCAAGACTTCTAACAGCATCTACGATAGGTGTACCGGGCGCGAAATCAACATCGAATATAGCTTCATTTGCATAAGCTGCAATGTTGCCTATAAAAAACATTACAGCAAATACGACCGCTGTTATTCCTTTACGAATACTTTTTGGAAAACCCATTATTTAATCACCACCAAATTTATTTTTCAAAATCAATCCATTCCCCACCGACAGTTACGCCGCTCTTTGATACGCTGGATAATGTACCCCAAGGGGTTTCAGTCCCAAGCTTTGCAGTAACTGTCTTGCCACTGCGCTGCAGTATTGCAACATCCGGAGGCAGGACGCCAACCACGCGCAATGTATCATCATACCCACCAACATTTGGAGCGTTGGGATTACTTGGCATTTGCGGAACTATTGGCGAACTCGGAGGAATCATTTCAGAACCAGGCATACCTGGTACCGAAGTTAAATCTACTTTTGCCGGAAACGGCGAAGATGAAGCAAATACCGTTTGTCCAACCTGTATTTGGCTAAAATCGCCTATTGCTGGCTGACTTACAGATGGCATATTAGGAGTCGATGCAACTAAAATCGTAAAGAAAACACCAGCTGCCGTTAAAACAGAAATACCATATCCTAACAACTGAGTTGTACTTTTAATTTTTTTCATAAAGCTCACCCCTATTCGTAATAAACGCGATACTTAATTGTCAGTTCTATACGGCCGTTTTGAGGATTTGTCCCAAGATGCAGATTATTAATGACGACTAAGTAATTTTTCTCAAACTCGTTGAGGCAGGCAACAATGTCGTTCCACGCGCCGGTAACTGTTACCGATGTTTCTGCAAACTGCAATTTCTTCTTTGCTCCATTGCTGTTCGGTGGTTGAGCCGTACCTTTACTAACGTTCAAAATCATTAATTTGTTTCGGCGCAGCAAATCCAGCTGCGCCTGATGTATTAATTCAACATCTTCATACCTGGCAGGTTTAAGAATCTGATCCAAAAGCTTTTGATTGGCACTAACATCGAACTCTTCAAGCCATTTTTTGTTTGCAACTGATTGTGCGTACTGTTCAGAATAAAAAGCAATTTCCTGCTGCCGATATCCGTCTAAAAAATAACAGCCTATGGCGCCCACGATTATTATTGCCATAATGGCTTCCATTGATTTTCTAAAAGCACTTTTATCTTTGGCAAATTGCTCAAAAATTACCTTAATCATTTTTTCTTCCCTCCTGCCGGTGGCAGCTTCGCCTTATCAGGTTCAATGCTGATAACAAATTGCTGAGCGCCGTCAGATTGGTTTTGATTCGGTGTTTTTATAGTTTCTACTATTGCTTTAAAGCCTGGAAGATCAATATTATTGCAGAAAGAGTTTACAGAATCTATATTTGCTGCAGTTCCTGTAAAGCTTGATTTGGTTTCACTTATATCAATAGATAACAGCGTAACTTCTGCAGGCTTCGCGTGCATGACAGCAGACATAGTGGCAAGAACATTTATTCCGTTGGGCCGACTTTCCTTAATCAAGGCAACCTGGTGCTTTAGGGCGCTGTGTATTTTCTGCCCGGCATTAAATTTTTCGGCATCATATCCGACTGGCTGATAGCTGTATCTGGCATAACCTAAAGCTATCAATTCACAAATAATACCTGTAATAACGAAAGTCAGTATCATCTGCAGGCCCATTTTTATGTACTCTTTGTTATGCTGGTATTCTGCCTGGTCAATGTCCTGCTTTGATAAAAAATTGCCTGATCTTTTCGTATAAGCCACTCTTATCACCCTCTTCCTGCCGTTTTCCTGTAGTCACGTCGCTTGCTTCACCTGGAGGGGCTAGCTTCCTCTGATGGGGCTTCCCGCTCCATGCGGCACAAGCTCCTAACGATGCAAAAATTTCTTTTTTTAAATCCTCAGCAGGTATATAGCGATTAACCACATTAGCATTACTGATGATATCTAACTTATCTGCAAGCATTATTCTTGGTATTTGCGAATCTTGATCTGTTTCAAACAAGTCATTGGCAAACGCATATAAAAAAGATGCTGCATCTTCATCGGAATAGGCTTGATTTTGGCAAACTACTATGCCTTTTGGTGCGGAATATACAAATTTACCATTACTTAGTTTTAAAATGTATTCATTCACATTATTGGCCGCAAGAATTTCCGTAAAAACATAGGCTTCAGGATAAATCGCAAACAGTTCGATACCATTTGAGGTGAAATATAACTTGATTCCTTCATACAATTCCTTTTTTAAGTAGGCCGTTGATACGAAATCCTGACGTTCTGTTTTTGGAAAACGGCGCATGATCGTACCTAAGTACTCATTTTTCTTTAACCCTGCTGGTAACAAATCTTCGCATATATTTGCAATCTTCAGCTCTCCTAAATCGCCGCTGCCAACACTTTCCGCTTCATCCACTGTTGCAGTGCCGCACTTGTAAAATGCGTCACATACGACAAAATATCTGTGCGATGTATAATCAGGGATATTTTGAATAATCTGTTCAGAAACAGTATTATTTACGAAATCGCTATAAACTGAATTAACTTTAAAAACATCAGCTATCTGAAATTTGCCTTTTGCTTTGTATAAACCAACTACGGTCGTATTTGTTGATCCTAAATTCAGTACATAAAACACCTGGGCTCTCCTTTCATAAATAGGTTTTATTATTTACGGCTATAAAAAACAAAAATCACAACTCAAATAAGTTGTGATAAATCCGCCTTCACCCCTTATTAAGAGCTGACGTTTTTGCTGAAGACTCTCAAGCTACAGCTCCTAACGGTGAAGGAAATATTTAGTTATGGACATATCTTCTCTAATCGGTTTCCTCTGAAATATCATTCATGACGAAATCTTTGACAAATTTCAACGTTCTTTCCAGAGCCCTGACATCAGCTTGAGTCGGCTTGCCTTTCATTGGCATTCGCCCGACAATATCACTAACATCACATCCAAGTATTTCTGCTATTGCAGATATTACTTCTATCGAAGGCAGCCTATTACCGCGTTCGTAGTTGCACAGCGTTATATTAGTACATTTAAGACCTTTTTCTTCAATTAGAATCGCTAATTTTTTTTGAGTCATTTTTCTCAGACCACGAATTGCTTTAATGTTCTGACCGATCATTTCTGCGCTGGCAACTGTTTCTGAAATTTTCTTGCTCATAATTACCCCCAAAGAACTAATGGATCAGAATACTGGTTATCATGCCAATATTCTAAATGTAGATGAGGGCCGGTGCTATATCCGGTACTACCAACAGCAGCAATTACTGTCCCTTTATCAACATATTGCCCATATTCGCACAGCAGTCCGCTGCAATGAGCATATAATGTATGATCCCCACCTTCGTGCTCAAGTATTACTGTATATCCGTATCCACCGTACCAAGCAGCATAAACTACGGTTCCAGGCAACATAGCTGTAACCGGTGTGCCTTCATCATAGCCGATATCTACTCCGCTATGGAATTTCCAATCCCCGGAAATCGGGTGGACACGCCACCCGAATCCCGAAGTAATCGTTGCTGCTTCAGCACAAACTGGCATAGCGGATAGTAGTATAACTGCTAAAACCATGATTACATAGGATTTCCGCTTCATTTAGAAAATCACCGTCCGCGTGCGTTATCCAATTGTGCTACTACTTTTTTCACAGCCGGAAGCGCAGCTGTTTGTGCCACAATGTCCCGTGCTCTTGTAAACGTATTCACAGGGCTATTATTGGCAATAGCAGTCATGACTTCATTGGAAGATAACCCTGCTAGCAACATTTTTTTGCATATTTTCTTATCATCTAACACACATCCGGTATTGAGCTGCTTTTGCGCTTCTTTCTTATAAAAATCATTGGCTGTGAGCTTTCTTTTAGGATCATCTTTATATTTTGTGATAGCTTCAAATTTTTTCGCTTCACCAATCAGCTTACTAACATCTCTTTTGGTGGCATTTTCAGGAATTTCAATTTCATATTTTTCTAATGCCTTTTTCTGATTTTCTGTGATGACAAATTTTTTGTAATTATCTTGCCGAATAGCGTCTGACGCTTCTCCTCTAGTCATATTTTCAGTAACTGGCAAATGACGTTTTTCCATTAATTCCAACTGTTTTTCAGTAGCGGGTAATGCTCTCTGCGCTTCAATATGTTTCTTCAAATCTTTGATCAGATCATAAGCCTGCCCTTTGGTAATATTTTCGTCAAATTCAATTTTATGCTTACTAAGCTTTTGTTTTTGATTTTCCGTTGCCGGCAAATTACGATTAGCTTCAATCTCTTTTTCATATTTATAGATCAGATAGGACGCCTCACCTTTACGAATGTCCTCGTTAAATTCGATACCACGATCCACTAAAAACTTAACCTGCTTTTCAGTAGCGGGCTTGCGTGCTTCAATTTTCTTGTCGGCAACAATTCCTCGAATAGCCTTAATAGCCTCGCCGTTAGAAATTTCAGGACTGTACTCATAACCATGCTTGTCCATAAACTTTTTCTGATCTTCGGATGCAGGAGAGGCCAAACGCTCTGCCCGTTCTTCCATTTTTTTCAACTTCTCGGAAATCATCCCACTAGCCGCTTCAGCGGTAATATCCATGTCAAATTTAAGACCAAGATTCGACATAAATACCATTTGCTGCTCAGTTGCTAATTTTAGATCTTTGTTTTCCTTAATTTCACTTGTCATTTTTACATCTCCATTCATATTATTATTTGACATTTGCTTTTGTGCCTTACCTTCCATCTCTTTTACAACATCCTCTAAAGCATTACTGGCCCTTGCTATGGACTCCTGTATATGTTCAGCGATTGAATGGCTGGAGGCAATAATTTGAGTATCCAACTGTATTTTGGCAAAATCAAAAATTTTGGCTGCAGCAATCATTTTCTCCCGTTCACTTAATGGTAATTGTTCAATTTTAGCTAATGCAGCATTGTATTGATTATTAACGATTTCGCCCATTCTTCCTAAAGTACTGCTCTCATTAGCACGAGATATCAGCTTAGGATCTAGAACATAATATAAGTGTTCTTTAAATGATTCTCCCTTGAATTTTTTTTCACTGATTTGTTTATAATCAGCTAGCTGGCCCCTTTGCAATCGCGAATACTCAATATAATCTTCTTCCAAGAAATCTCCATGGTCTAACATTTCTTTTTGTGAATATTCGAAGTCTCCTGGGGTCAAAAAATCAAATATTCTTACATTGTCGGATAATTCTATAAGCGAATTATCTACATTGTTGTATCTATCATTGCCAATAACATTTTGTTTTAAGCCCAAGCAGACTTTATTATCAAATGGTTCTTCGTTATGCAATAGAGCAACCATGCCTTCATAATTAGACGGTAAAATAGCATCAAAGTATTCTAAAGCTTCATTATCAGCCACTTGTATCACTCCTGTTTTTGTAATTTAGTTTATCGTTTGCTTTTTTGATTTTCACGTTTCTTATAACAGGAATATGAGCAGTAGTATACCCTCCTGCGTCCAACTAACGATGTATAGACGTGAAAACTTTTATTGCATGAGAACTCCCTGCCGCATAGCGGACACTGCTCTATAAGCAGCCCTCTGACCAGTTTTACACTATCTGTATGGCCAGCCATATTATCGCCCCCTGCTATTATTCCTATCCATCTCAGCAGCGCTTTTATAAACCAAGGCGGCAATGTTTTTCATTGGTACACCGGTTTTTTTTGACATATACTTAGTTATACCAACACGGTCAAACCCTTTTTGCAGCATAGACTTAATTTGGGTTTTTATTCTTTCTGTTTTTGATAAATTTGTTTTTTTACTGTCATCGTTTCTTTGTTGTGCAGCGGTACTAATATTTTCCTTGCGGCCATGAGCTAAAGTATTTACCACTTTACTCAAATCCCCATCTGCAATATTTTCATAAGAAGTTTTTTCCGTTTTGACAAATAAATCTACACTGCCTTTGTTATTTACTAACATCGAATATTCTTCTGTCTTTTGTCCAGGGAAAGATTTCTTGATAATATATGCGTCATCTGATGTCGGTTTATTAGCGTCCACTTCAATTTCATACACAGCTCTTGGATCGCTGCAGGCTCTTAATCTATCTTGAAGGTTATTAATAAAATTTTTTTGTTCTTTTTCTTTTTCACTGTTTAGATTTTCAGCTTCCAAAGTAACTGCAGCTTTATAGTTTTCTAAATATTTATCCTTGGCCAAAGTATCTGCAGCTGAAAATTGCGCTGAGCTTACATATTTGTCATCATTAAAAGTAACCAACAATATTTGGTTATTTTCTTTATCATAAAATTCTCGAAGTTTATACTTACTATTCGGATGTTGTCCTGAAACCTCAATTTCTTTGCCCATAGCACCATAATTGGAATAATCTTCATGGAGCTTTGCTTCATCAAGAAGTTCTGGAGAAGATTCCTTCAGATCCAAACCGATTTTTCTCATAAATTGACAATAATGGTAGTCATCTTCAGCATGGTATTCTCCATATTGAATCAATTCGTCATTCTTGTAAGCCCCCAAACGCTGCATCTCAACATGATCATCATTAAAAAATGTGTTTCCGAACACCTTATATGGCCCGCCATCTTTTTGAAATGATATTTCTATTTCATCTTTGGGTTCAAAATCATAATCATCTTTCAAATAATTTGATTGGGATTGGGAAAGAATATTTTCATAGACTGCCAATTCCCTACCATATCTTTCCTCATATATTTTTTCATCTAAATATTCCGGTGCTGTTTCCTCAATTGTATCCTTTAGATTTTTCATGAAATAATAATAGGAAACCTCATCTTCACTATGACTAGTTTCATAATAAATTAATTCTTCGTCTTTATATACGGCCATAGTAGCCAAATCCGTACCATTCTCAGAAATATCTGACTGTATAAATAAATGATACGGCCCACCACTTTTTTGAAAATCTATCTCAACTTCGTTTTTAGCTTCAAATCCTTCTTGTTCATAATACATTTCTACTTCGTTAGTTTTTACATCAGCCATATTAGCGCCCTCTTTCATTGCTCATTGCAGCAGCCGTTTTCGTTACGATAGCAACGGATGCGGCAAGTGGCTCACCTGTTTTTTTAGATACATATTTTGCAATTTTAACTTTGTCAAAGCCTTTCTTTAATAGTGCAGCACTGAGGTTCTTACATTCTTCGCTTTTTTGATCACTGCCCACATTTGATACACCTGGCGCTGACTGTTCTTCTGTATTAATTACTTGTTTAACCAATAAACGTTCACGTTCGAGCAGATAGTCACAAATTTTTTCTGCATCAGCTGCAGCTCGGAAGATTTCATTATGATCTTCCTTCAGCACTTTAATCCAGCTTTTTATATAGCCTGCATGACTGGCATCTGTATGCTCAGAGTTCAAATTGATGTCCCGGCAAAGAAACATTGAAGCAAGTTCGGCCCGCAGCTCCTCTTTTGCATATTCTGTACTTCCGAATCTATTGTTGATCCGCCTATCCAGGCGACTATGGTGCCCGGTTGAATGACCGGTTTCGTGCAGAAGTGTTTTATAATAATCATTACTGTTGGCAAATGTAGCCCGCGGAGTCATATGAATTTCATCGGCCGCTGGAATATAAAAGCATCTATCGCCCTGGTCATGAATCACTGGTACGCCATTAGCCTTAACTATATTCTCGGCCCGCTCAACCGGGTCCCAGGTTGGTAATGGAGCTTTATATGGCTCCAGCCCTTCGATCATAGTCGCATTGAAAACTACGAAATACCGTAATATTGGTTTTTCCAATTTTTTATACACATCCTCTCCAGCTTCTTGAGAGGCTTCTTTATCTTTCGCTTTATCCGTCCAAAACTCTATTTTTATACCTTTGGAGCCTTTGCGAAGCTTAGCTCCTTCGATCTCGCTAATTTGTTTAAAAGTATACCAGCGCGGATCATTATAACCCTTTTGTAATTGCTCACAGAGCAATATTATATTATTCGCACCGCGATATCTTCTGCCGGATTTTCCGTTTGCCGGAGTCAGCAGCGATGTTCCAGTACTAGCCCAGGGCTTTTGCCAGGCTACATTGCCCTGCTCCAGCATTTCTATGATTTTATTTGTAGCTTCAATACGAGTTTGCTTGAGCTTCTCGGATTGTGATAATTTTGGTTGATCTGATTTTCTATAATCTGCCATATTTTTACCTTTCCAGCCTTTATTGCATTTCCATGAGTACAGCTCCCTCTCACGGGGCTTTAAGTACTCATGTCATACAAAAAGGCTTTTATTCAACGTCTGGTTCTTCCTCGGGCCCAAGATCTTCTTCAGTTAAGGCAGTTTCTTTAAAAGCACCAAGTTCTTCAGCCTCTGCAGCAGTAAATATCATCGTATCTTCCATTTTTCCTATCCTTTCTATAATCATTACATTTTTTCATCCAATAAGACTCTTTATAGTACTCGAGTTTCATAACTATTTGTAACCCTCTCGGCTTCCCGTAATCTAAAGGTTCTGTGAGAAGGACACTCCTGTTATCACCTTTGATTTTAGTATCTTTATATACATATTTATAAGTAAGCGGATCATGAATCGATGATGTGGCCCTGGACACTTGTAAAAATAATTTATATGAAAATAACTTGATAAATTTTTGCAGCTTTTGCGGATCAGGAAAATAATAGCACCTTAGTTGCTCAAGCGAATGCACTGTTAAAAGTAGTAATACAGCAGCTTTATTATCTTTTGGCAACAGAGCTTCGCAAAAATCCAGGTCACAATATGCAGGCATCTCGTCTAATATCATTAATACTTTATGATTATTGTCACTGCATTTTTCTGTTTTTGTGAGAGTGGCATAGAAAAAGTTTGTCAAAAATTTTAACCATTCAATAGAATATTCATAAAACCCAATAGAAGTGTTTAGGTACAAACTTATTGGCTTCTTTTCCTCGTTTTCAAAGTCAAGTAAGTCCTGATAGGATATATCGGTAGTGCTTAAATTTTTTATAACAGCCGGACCCCTGTATGCTTCTAAGCACATATAGATCATTCGGAAAAAATGGCCAACATGATTCGTTGGCGAATCACAGCTATTATAGTATTCTTCGAAAATATGTTTTAGATATAATGGTATATAATCGGCTTCCAGGATTTTTCTAAATTTATTTTTTTGACATTCTCTGCTTGAAAAAAGTTTTTCGCGTTCATCACATCCGAAAAAATCAAGTAGGTCTTTAACACTGGCTTCAACAGATGAATATTTTAAATACAGGATTACTGCTGCTATGAGGTTTTGTATTTTCTCTGCCCAGAAACTATTTTCATAATCAAAAAAGACTTTCTTTGAATATGAATATTTACCCCAAACATTCATCAGCCTATAGCTTACAAATACCTGAGCCAAAGCTTTAGCAGCTTCCATTTCAGCGTGTGGATCGCCTAACTTAATAAATTCAAAAGGATTGATTTTACAGCTTCCCTCAAAAAAAGGATCGAATACAAAAACGTCATTATTAAGCTCGTTTTTACGATAGCCGGATGTAAGTTTCCAGTTTTCAACCAGTTTGTCTACTACTATTACTGATCCTTTCCAGCTCAGTAAGGTAGGAACAATAACGCCGGTGTTTTTTCCTGACCGTGTTCTGCCGCAAACCAATACGTCGCTGCCTGTATCTTCGTAAATATATTCTTTATTGGGGTTTTGAGCTTTCAAGTTTTTTAATAATACTTCCCCCACAAGATCAAGCAGAGACTTTCTGCGTTTGCCAAGTACAATACCCCAGCCGCTAAGATCTGCCATAAGCTTCTCTCCTGATCCTGACAACCTGATCTTTCACTCTCATCTGAAACTCAGTGCCTACCGTATCAACTACCAGATTTCCATTGCTGATTAGGTAGTTAACAAATACCAGTGTCCCATCCTGATTGACCATAAATAGAGCTGGATTAATTTTATGAAGCACATCTTCAGGAATATTGATATAAGTTCTGAAACCATCGTCAAATACAAAATTAGGCGTCCAGGAATACCGTTTTGATTTAGATATGACATACGAGAAATTCAGCTTATCTACGCTCTCTACTTCCAAAACTTTTTGGCTTTTAATTCCTGAGCCTAAAGTATATTCCTGGGCTTCACCTGGATAATCCCATTCAACGATCGGATTATACAATGTATCTGTTGCGGCTAGAACCTGATAGTTATGCCGGTCTGTGGATATAATTAAATTTGTTTCCAGTCCGAGCTGCAGCGGTCTTAAATAAATATGCCACCTGCCTCCTTCCAATACATCACTGTAAAATGTTTCAATGTTCCAGCGTGATTTATCGCCGGTCGTGATTTTTTGGATCTGTTCTCCAAGCTGAAGTTTAATATCAGTCACATATCCAGGGCAGCAATAGATTTTATTGACCACACCTGACCTGTATTCCAGCAACAAACTATCGTCATTTCTTTGCGATGATTCTCCAAGCGAATCATCCTGGACAATTTCAATCTTTGGCGTATTAAAGATGTAGTTGGCTTCAGTATTCCTGGTGATTTTATTATCGATGCTTTTTTCTGGTACGCTATCTGCAGCTAAAGCTGGTGCTTTTTTTACACTGGCTTTTTTCTCTGCATCCAATTCAGATATAATTGCTTCTAACTGCTGTCGATACGATGCAGCTTCAGCTAATAAATCATTATGGAGATCTTTATCCTCTTGCTCTTTGCTTGTTAAGGGTGCTTTTACAGTTGCCTTGTCCTCTTCATCAAAAAGTTCCTGATCGCCTGCAGATGTATCATCTCCATCAGCATCCCAAAAAACTGAAAATGGACTTTCACTCAAAATTGCCTGGACACGTTCTTTGATAGACGGTTTTTCTGGCTTATATTCTTCTGCAAATACTGGCTGAGTTGTAAGCAAGCAGCATAACGTAGAAACGATTACAGCTTTCTTATTCATTTTTATTAACACACCTCAATTCTTCTTCGATTTTTCAAATGATGCTCCACCTGTACCTGAAGCTTTTTCACTGCCTGAATTATAAGCATTTCTTATACCCTGTGTTGCGCTATTAAATGCACTTTTGGCCTGCGCCCCTGCAAAATTGCCCATACCTTTTATCGCTCCAGTTAATGGTGATGTATTTTGATCAACGCCTCTGCCACCTGTTATAGCTGCGCCTGATAGTGCAGAAGCACCTTTAAGACCAGCTCCAGCTCCAGCTCCTGTATTACGAGCTATGCCAGAAGCTACTGACGCTCCTGCAGCTCCACCAGCGGCACCTCCCATTGCAGCGCCTGCAACGGTACCGGCAGATAAACTCGGCGAGCCAGTCATAATGCCTGCTGCCATTGACGGAGCCTGCCAGGCTAAAAAGGTAAGCGCCCACGGCCCAACTAATGCTCCTAAAATCCCATCCCACGTTGGATTCCCGTCGAACTGATACATTGATTCATTAATAATTGGATAGCTCAATCCTAAAATTGCGCTTAATACCATTAACTTTGTTCCAAAGGATATAACAGCTCCTATTGCTTTTTCAGCTACAAAGCTGGTATGTTTATTTACTCCCCAGGGAATGAATACCAATACTAAGGCTGAAGCTATATAAAATTCAACATATGTTATAAAGCACTGTAACGCTAAGATTGCAAATGCCAGCCAAATAGCAAAACCACCAAACCACGCCATTAGCCACAAACCTATTGACCCAAAAAATCCAGTCATTGATGTGAATTGCTCACTATTAACATAGTTAAAAAATGGTTCTGCCATAGCCATTCCATTATCAATTATTTTTGAAGGATGCTGTAGGGCCCCTATGCTATATCCGCCCATAGTTGCCCCAGCTTCGCTTAAACTATTAATAATTACATTTAATAGTGTTCCCCAATGCCCAATAAGCCAGAGAAAAAAACCATACCTAAAAATTTTACTTATCAACTGCTTAATATGGTCGGTATCTCCTAAATTTAATAAGACTGCCAATACAAAATCTATGGTCACTATCAGGAAAAACGTCGTCTGAACCAAGCCTGATATGCTTCCCATAGCAGCTGATGCATTCGACGCTACTATTCCAAGCAAATTATCCAAAACCATAATTAATCTCCTAATTTAGTTCGTAGAAAACTGATGTGGTTTTCCACTATCAGATAAATCCTTTGTTATTTCATATTGTTTTCCATCCATAAACTCTTTATTTCTTTGAACAGCTTGCTTTTCGCCTTCAATCATACGCTGTTGGTAAATGTTCTGTGACCTGATACTATCGGCCATGACTGCCTGCATTTTTTGCGATTCTGCTATTTGCAGCGCTATCATTTGACTCATGGCTTGTGTTACTCCTACGATACCGTCTGCATTTTGTGATGCACTAAGCAATTTTTCCAGTGATTCCGCAGTCTTAGCCTGTTCAGCTGGACTGGCCATTGTTTGTGATTTCATACTCTGTTCTAATGCCTTATCCCAAATATCACGAAAAGCCTTGATCTGATCGCCATACTCTTCAGCACTTGCTCCGTTCCATGTCGTATAATCCGGTCTGGCAGCATCCCATTCTTTCATTAAATCAGTAAAATCAGTTCCAATGGCATCTGTCGTTTTCCTTAACCGTTCCATCGTAGATATGGTATCTTGAATCCGTTGAATTGTTTGTGCCTGGTTAGAAGGATCAAGTTTCTTTAAATTTGCCAACTCGTTCTGCAGCTGTTGAGCCTGTTGTTCAACTTGTTTAATAGCTTGTACCTTTGCTGCCAGATTCTCAGCATAATTTTTAGGATCAAATACTGTATAGGCAGCAAACGCTGAGTTTGAAAGAACTGCCAGACATACTGTTAAACCTAGAATTTTAATGTACTTATTTTTCATTACACAAACCTCCTGCTTTAATATTTATTGTGTGTTTTATTGCGTATTTTTATTGTGTTTTCCTATTGTTTTTCTGCTGTAGTATGATATAATATATATAAGCAATACTTGAAAGGAGACAATATTATGCATGCGGGAGCTTTAAAAAAGAATTTTACAATTTCTCTACCTGTTAATGTGGCCAATAAATTAAAAGATATGAATGATCAGAATGAAATTGCTGGTATCAGCAGATTTTGTACAGAGGCGATTATTCAAAGAATTGAAGATTTTGACCGTTTAAAAAAATTGAATTTAATGCAACAAGCCGCTATGGACCCTGACTTTATTGCACGCTGCAATGAAATTCAAAAGGATTTTGCTTCTGTTGACTATCCGGAAAAAACAGGTGAAATCGAATGGTAAAACAATGGCAGATTTACTTTCTCAATTTAAATCCTGTTATTGGATCTGAACAGGCTGGTACCCGACCAGGCATTGTTGTTTCATCGGATTTATGCAATGGGTTAAACCAGATAACTATTATTCCGATAACTAGCTATAAAGGGTACGAAAGAATCTATCCCAATGAAGTTCTTCTTAAAAAAGATGTTTCTAAATTACCTCGTGATTCCATAGTGCTTGCCCACCAAATTAGAAGCGTCGATAAACAACGTCTAGCCAATTATGTAAATACGATCACAGATTCTGAAACTATATCCCGTATCCAGGATGCAATTAAATTTCAATTAGAACTTTGATATCCTTTTTGATCTAAACGGAGCGTTAAAACATGACTAAACAAATTGATGAAAGTCTTAAAGTAACCAGCGCTATTAGTCCAAATTACAGTTCTGAAACCCTCCAGGCATTAGCAGAGGCTGAGAAAATATCTACCCATCCTGAATGTTTTGAGGGATTTTCATCTGCTTCTGTTCTTATTCAATCCATAAAAAATGAGAAGGACTAAGATTAATCCTGACTATTTTTATATCGAAAGAAGGTATATTTTATGAAAAAATTAGTATTTCCACTGCTCTTGATTCTTACTATTGCTCTTACCGGCTGCGGCAGCGATTCTTCTGCTCCTAAAGCAACTGATACTCAAAACTCACTTCCTGCAGCTGCTCCTACTGAAAAAGTTGATACGCAAGATTCTGCCCAAAATTCACAAACATCCAGTAAAAAAGAGCCTAAATATAAAATAAAAAAAGATTTAACAGATAGTGGGAAGCCACACCAATTCTAAAAGAAAGCACCGCCTATGAAAAATCAGTAGGTAACTATTATGGGAAAAATTTCAAATATAACATTCTACAGCAATGAAAATATTGCTCAAAATATCAAAGAGAACCCAGATTTACCGGAAGAATTTATCAAAGAATTATTGGTAGCCAAAAACGCTGTAACTGAACCTTTCTCTTTTGAAGAAAAATCCATAAATAAACAAGAAGGTAATAACCATGAATACTGACCAACAACGTACAATTGATAGAGTTCAAAAATTATTCGCTTTAGCGAGAAATAATCCTAATGCCGAAGAAGCTATGTCTGCACGCCTTAAAGCTAGGCAGATTCTTATTGAAAATGGTTTAGATCCTGACATGTTCAATGAAGATATGACTTCTACGCTTCAGGTTTTTGATGAAGCTACAGCAGAAGCTAACAGCTTCGATAGTAGAAATCAAGCAAATAACCAGGATAACTTTCAACAGCAAAGTAATTATAACTATCATAATCAACAGAATACTTACCAACAGCAGCAGTCAAACTACCAGCAACAGACAAGCTATGCTCAAACTGCACCAAACACTTCAGGTTCTAATGGTATAGACCGTTTCCTATGCTGGCTGGCAGGTGCTGCAATCGTTTTTGGACTAATCAGTATGATCTGGCCCTGGAGCATCAAAAGCCTTCTCGCAACTATTGGCATTATCATTATTCTTACCAACATTCAATACATCATCGGTATCGGCGTCATCTTAGGTCTGGGATACTTTGTTGAAAGAATGATATCCGGTTAAACCTTCCGTCAAATACACAGTCAGCTTTGCTGGCTGTTTTTTTTTTCAGGTAACTATTTGCTTATATACTTCCAGTGCTTCTTTCTGATTTTTGTATTCCAACCAATGTTCATTAAACTGACCTTTACCATAAGTCTGCAGTATCTCATTACACTTAGCTTGATCTTCTTTTGATGCGCTGCCAACATAGCTGAGCATAAAATCAGACAAAGCCAATTCAAATAGTCTGCAGCCTTCCGTAGACTTGTAATAATATTGCCGTTTCGGCATTGCCATTGCTATCAGTTGGCGTTCACGTTCGTTGATGTTGAACATTTTATAGATCTCAATATCCGAGTTGTTAATGGCATTAGCATTCGGTAAAAATATCCTTGTAAAACAGCTTTCAATGATTGCCGGCGCGATTTTACTTTTGGCAACGTCCGTTAAATTTTGCGTAGCAAAAATGATCCAGACGTTGTTTTTTCTCATTGTTTTAAACCATTCACGGATTTTTTCAGCAAACAGCGGATTATCAAGAAACACCCAACATTCATCTAATACGATTATCGTCGGACTTCCATCACAGTGCCTTTCAATTACGTGGAATAAATACTGCAGTGTAGGTAATACTGCCGTTGGTTTATTCATGAGTTCTCCCATTTCAAAACTCTGCCAGCTGCCTACCGTTAATGTATCTTCGTCACTGTCAAAAAGCCGTCCATAAGGGCCACCGTCGCTTAAATTGCTTGACTTCTTTATGAACGGCATAATTGCCGCTCTAAGCTCAAGATTTTGACAGAACATGAAAAAGCCTGTCATTGTACGTTCATTCTCCGGTGCCGCTGCTAAGCTGTTCAGTGCAGACCAAATATCTGACTTATGCTTTGGTGTTAGTACAACATTTTCTTGCGCAAATATCTGCATTAACCACTCAGATGCCCATATTTTTTCATCTTCCTGGTCAATATGCCGCAATGGTTGAAAGCTCAGCGAATTGGTTTCAGTTTCACTTCCAAGATCGTAAAACTCCCCTCCAACCCCAGCTGTAAGTACCCGTGAAGATCCGCCTTTATCAAAAATGAATATTTTGCAGTTTTTCAGAAATCTGAATTGCGCTTCTAAAGTGTTGAGCAGAACCGATTTACCACTGCCAATTGGCCCGACGATCATAGTATTTCCTACGTCACCAACGTGCAGGTTTAACCGAAACGGTGTGCTTCCGGTAGTCATCGTGTGCATGATTGGAGGAGCGTTCAAATGCTTATTCCAGGAATTTCCAGCCCAAACTGCAGATACCGGCAAAATGTGCGCCAAATTCAAACTATTTATCATCGGCCATCGAATGTTTGCATAAACCATTCCAGGAATACTACTCATCCAAGCACCAACTGCGTTTAGATCTTCGCGCCTAGTTGAAAAACCTCTGCTTTGGATAGTTTTCTCTACAAGCCGCGTCTGATTATCCAGTATTGTCTGATCCTCGTTCATCAAGATTACCGTCGTACAAAAATAACCGAAATTGCAATATTCATTAGAAAGTTCTAGCAGTGCCGCATCTGCATCGTCTGCGCGGTCCAGATTAGGCGTTTCTATCATCTGCGACTCAGACTTCGTGATGGTTTCTTTAAGCATCGTCCAGAGCGTTTTTCGACCTCTGAACCAGCCTAACCTTATCTTCTTGATGGTATTTTCTGCATCCACCTTGTCCAAAGGTATATACCTGGTACACCAGCGATACTCAATCCCCAGTCTGTTTAAATCATCTAATATTCCCGGCATAGTCATCGCCGGGAACCCGATTACAGATATTACTGACAAGCTTTTTTTATCATATTGTGTGCCAAGTGCTGGATAGAGTCCGCCTGTAAGCGGGCTGTCATACAAAATAGCATCTAAATACATCGGGATCTCAGGAGCATGAATTTTATGATCTTTCGTTGACACGCAGCTATGCAGATATGTTAATAGTTCTCCATCATCCAAAGCTTCGCATTCAGGCATTATTTCTGCCAGCAAGCTATGTATGCGATTCGCTTCTGTACGGAAAGTTCTTAAATGTTCCTCGATTCTGTCATGCTCCCTTTCAGAAGCCTTTTCTGCACTTGTATAAAACACTTTTTCCAGTTTGTCATACTTGTCTGCAGGCGGCAGATAATAAAGCGTAAAATAATATTTACTTTCATAGTGATTACCGCTGTTGAAAAAATTTTTTCTTTCAATATCCATCAGGGTAGTGATAGGATCAGGATACTCACGATCAGGATACTCAGTGCTTTTACTGCGTTTTGCTTCCAGAAAAATCGCCCAGTTTCCGGACAATCGCCGCACAATATTATTTATTTTGCTCACGTAAGCCATCATTTCAGCATCAGTTCTGCTGTCCATATCTGGCCCGCGGTAACGAAAAACTTTCATTAAGCTGCCGTCTTTATTGAGCATCGTGCCTGGCTCAACCAAACAGGCCCAGGGCAGGTAATCACACAAAAGATTTTTCTCCCACCTAAAATCACGTATTTTAATCATTTTGTTGCCTTCTCTTTCAGTTTGTTATTCTGTCCTGAAGGGATCAGTAGCTGAATAACTTTGTGCTTTACTGGTCTTGCTTTTCCTTTATTTATTAGGCTGGCCGCTTTGCTTGGAGTGCAAGGCGTAAGATATTCACCACGCATGCTGAGAACAGCTACTGTCCGCAAATGGTCAATATATTTTTTTGATTTTTTAGGTTTTCCGTTTTCATCAAACGTCATTGTTAAAGTTTTATTCTCCATAAATAAAAATCACAGTCTTTTAACTGTGATGGCAGACTCCCTCCCTGTTAAAAGCATTGGACGTTTTTGCTGAAGACTCTCAAGCGACAGCTCCTAACGGTAAAGGAAATATTCTGTTATTTTTTACTTACACTTACACATCAAAGTACCTTTTATCTTTAAAATGCGCCAGCAGTGATTCAAAAAACTGTGGGTCTTTTTTTGTAAAATGTCTTACGATAAAAAATAGTATGAACGATATAGGAATAAACCAGTACATTTTAAGCATAACTCCTATCGACATTGCCATCGTTGCGAGCATAATAAAAAAATTCGTTGGAACTCCGGCCATTAAGAAAGGGTCTATCAGCGATTTATGAACCGCGATATAATATCCTTCCGGTTTTTCATCAACGCGCATTTCTTCCACCATCCTTTAGCTATTACTGGAATCAACATATTCCAGCTCATAATCTCCGTTTTTAAAACCTTTACATATAGCTACTTCCTGTACTTTGCGGCCAAGCTCTCTGTCTCGGCGGATAAAAACAACTATATCTATAGCTTCTGCAATCAGTCTTTCTTGATTTACTGCGCTGGCTTCACCAACTAGAGCTTCTATTCTCAATAGCCCATCTTTTGCGCTGTTTGCATGAACCGTTGCAACACCACCTGGATGTCCTGTATTCCATGCTTTTAACAAAGCTAAAGCAGCCTTGTCCCTTACTTCGCCGACTATAATACGATCCGGTCTCAGTCTCATGCACGACCGTAAAGCTCGCGTCATATCAACATTATCATTCGTCCGAAGGAAAACAGCATTTTCTGCTGTACACTGCAGCTCCAAAGTATCTTCTAAAATCAACAGTCTATCATTTGTTTTTGCAATCTCGTTTAATACTGCATTTGTTGCTGTGGTTTTACCACTGCCGGTACCACCGACAAATAATATGTTTTTCTTTTCAAGAACTGACTTTTTTATTAGTGCCGCTTGATTTTCTGTCATAATACCCTGGCGAACATAATCTTCCAGCGTATATAACTTTGTTGCGGGCTGCCTTATAGAAAACACTGGTTGTTCAGTTATAGGGGGTAGTATTCCTTCAAAACGGCTTCCAAAGAAAGGTAATTCTGCAGATATTATTGGATTATCTTTATTGGCGATAGTTGAACAATATGTGGCTACGATCTCTATGATCTGCTGACCCCTTTCAGGCTTTATAATTTCACCAGTAAATTCAGGATCAGACTCTATCGTTTCAACCCAAAGTTTTCCATCAGGATTCAATGATATTTCGACAATGTTGGGATTTTCAAAATATTTGCGTATTTCTCCTAAAGATGTTTTAAACACTTTGGCGCCATGATCCTTAGCTTCATACTGACGAATACGCTGCATCCGCAGTTCCCTTTTTTCAGAAATTTTATCCATCACGATTATTACTGCTCCTTCATTTCAGTATCGGCAGACTCAGTAGGTTTTCTGATCTGCAGAGCCTTATGTATTTCATTTACTATGTCCGGACGATTATAGAAAAAATCGCCGAGATCCGTCATTAACTTCCTGTATTCAGCAAAAACGAAATCAAAACTGTCCTTGTTTACAGTATCGGGGACTTTGAAATCCCTTTCAATTAGATCATCTAAAGTAATGTTATAATACTTTTCCATACCTAATGCTTTAGTAACATATGTAGAGCTTTGAATGATCGCGTGTGTACGTGCAGCTTCAAGCTTCCCGCGCGCTGAACGCTTTTGATCCTGGATTCTCTTTTCCTGGCGTTTATACTTTGCATTCAGTTCTGCAAGCTGCGCTTGAATACTTTTAAGCTTATCTATTGGATTTTTGCTTTGTGCTGACATTTTGACCACCTTTCAATTTCTAGGCTATTCTTATATCTCCAAACTTTATTGCATTTCCATGAGTACAGCTCCCTCTTACGGGGCTTTAAGTACTCATGTCATACAAAAAGTTTTTGTTCACTGCTGTCCCTTACTATTTCTGCTTCTCCGCCTATTCTGGGCCGATCTTTAAAATGCCAATTTTCATAGTATTTAATCTTGTTTGCCTTTATAGGTGATACACCCGCAACAATAATAATCTCCTTGCTTCGATCAAAGGTTTTTACTTCATCTGAAGTTAATAGCGGCCTTCCTGTTTCCTGTAAAGATGTACTGCGACTTCCAATGTTCATAAGTGCACCGTTATATGAGAAGCTTTTAGTCCATATGGTCTGTTTACCCATCATCTCGGATATGAATTTTGGTGTCTTATTATCCGTAGGTGTATGATAAATCTGTACCTGGCAATTTGAAACAATACTATTGGATTCAGTATATAACTTCGTTATTTGGTTAATATCCTGCGTAATGATCATGAATTTAATTCCATATCCGGCAACATACGCCATCGCTCTTTCGATTGTTTCAAGCTTTCCTAATGCCGGAAATTCATCCATCAGCATAAGCATTTTATGCTTTCGCTCTATCTGTTTACCATCTTCAAACTTCATTTCTTCAGTGTTTTTTCTATATAGCAGCTCTACAATTACTCTAAATAGCGGTTTCACCCTATCTAAATCAGATGGCGGAACAACCAAATAAAGTGATATTGGCTGCTCGTTGTTCATGATATCTTCAATAGAAAAATCGCTGCTGCTCATATTTTTGGCTATAATTGGATCTCTATATGTATCTAATATAGTATCTAGCGTTGATAATATACTTCCAAATTCTTTGTCTGGTGTGTTTATCATTTTGTTGAAATACTGGCGAACAATTGGATGAAATTTTGTTTCCTCATTATAAATTTTTTTAAACAGCTCTCCTGTAGGATCATGTTCTATACCAGCTGCCATTATAAAAGTAAGTTTTGTTTGAACTTGTGTATTTACAATATTTCCTGATTCGCCATTATTATCGTCGCTATCTTCACTATCAGGATCTATGTAATCTTCAATTTCAGATTCGTCAGTTTCAAAATCACTGAACGTATTATCTTCTCCATAAAAGAAGTTAAGTACATCGTAAATATTCATATTTTCTTTCAGATATTTTAAATGCAGTATTACTCCAGTAAGTAATGCACCAGCCGATAAAATCCAATGGGCGCTTTCCCCTTCTGATCCCTTTCCTGTCGGATCGACAAAAATTTTTACTATGTTTTGTATATCCCTAATTTCATATTCAGTACGTATGCGTATTTCATCAAACGGATTGTATCTATGGCTGTTGATATCTGTAGGCTCAAATTTATACACTTTATTATTTAATTTTTTCTGGCGCCATCCGGATGTGAGCTGCCAGTTCTCACCCTTCAGATCCGTTACCACAACAGATTCAGTCCAGGTTAACAACGTGGGTATTATGATCCCGACACCTTTACCGGATCTCGTCGGAGCACATACCAGGACATGAGTTTTACTGTTATCCCTAATGTATTCACCACTATCTAATGTGCCTAATATCACTCCTGAACTTGTTAATAATCCAGGAGGATCTTTTTTGCCGAGATCAATGATCTCTTGCTTCGTTGCCCAATGAGCGCTGCCATGATTATCTGTTTGATTTGGTCTAAGATACATTCTTATGAAAAGTATCATAACTCCAAAGGTTATCGTTACTATAGACACAGCATTAAATCCATATTTATTAAAAAACCATTCTGTGGCCGGACTTCTGAAGGAATACCACCAGGCTAACCAACTGAAAGGGAAATATATTTTATATGTTCCCTGGTCAAATATCGACCAATATAATGCTTCCTGATAATTTAACAGCTCAGCTATTCTCTGAGTTGCATAGCTGCAGGCAACGATAATAGTTAATATATACAGTCCTATTATTATTCGTCTTGATTTTTTATCCACTTGGCCTTGCTCCTTATCCTCAAAATATTAATTTAAGGTTAAGGACTCTCAAGCCTTAACGGGATTTAGCTTTATACACTAAGCTAAATCATCTTTTCAGACACTCGTCTTTTTGCATAATCTATGCCAAAATCTATATATTTTTCTATCGTCTCACCTTCCAATTCACATATTTCTGATGCGTAGCGCATTGCATTTGCACGAGTTAAAACAAATTCTGCATCGTTTAGTAAAAAGGGAAATTCTGAACCGTTAGTTGCCTCATCAAAAACAAAACCAATGCAATAATATAGAATCGAATCATTAACTACAGGAATTTCACTTTGCTCGTCATAATGGTCATTTACAAAGATTTGAAAATCTGTATCAACTATCTTATAGCGGTCGAATTTAGCCTGGATTTTTTCATCGATATAATCAAAAGACAATTTATCAGCCAATACCCTGCGATAGTTTATTACAGCTTTTACCGCTTCTTTTTTCATCCTATTAGTATCTGACAATGTATTCGCATCCGTTTCTACTTCATTTATTATCAGCTCAATCTGCTTAATCAAATCTTTATATTTCTTCTTCGCATAAGAAAGTAAAAGTAGTGAAAGCAGCCCTAGAAATAAGATTCTCGCATCTAATATGAAATAACTACATAGATCAGCTAAAAGAAAAAACAGCAAAATGAGTATGAGAACCACCTGAATAGTCTTCATCACTCGGACTCTATTTATTTGTTCATCTCGCTCTTTCTGCAAGAATTCAATTATTTCAGGTTTTTCATTATTTTTAAATATACTGATCATATCGTGTACTTCTTCGGCAAAATTTTTTCTATTTGGATTTTTCATAAATAAGTCCTTCCGTTTGTCATTGGTGAAACTCCACTACCTTTAAGCGTTGATTAGTTGACTTGCAGTCTCGCTTAATCTTTTCCCGTATCGATAAGAATATTAATACATTTCTCATAATTTTCTTGACACTCTAATATAACTTCACGAGCATAGCAATGCATTCTATAGATGACATACAGAACGAATAAATCTAAAATAAACAAATTAACATTCATAAGAACAGCCGTAGTCATAGAAAAATTTTCAAATGAATTTATAATGTATATATTTACTAATATAGTAAGAATCATAATTGCTGATATATATATATTTCTTATGAACTTTATTTTTGAAATAAAATGTTTATTATCTTTTTCTAATGAGTTGATTTTTTCCGAGTTATCTTTCCCCATTTTCTTTATTGCTCCTTTTCTTCATAAGGTTCTAACAATAAATCTTCTTCAACCATAATATTAAATTGATATCCAGGTCTAATCATTATTGTAGGAGCAATATTGAGGTTCTTATTTACGATGCTATTTACTGCGCTGCTTATATTTTGAGCAGCTGCAGCACCAGCTTCAGCTTTAAAACTTTCATCATCTGAATCACTGCTTGTCGCAGCAGCTACGCCACCAGTAATAGCACCACCAATAAGAGATGTCCAAATAACTCTCGAATAATGACTTCGTACTTTGTCATGGAATCCGGAATATCCTGACTGATCTGTGCCTACAAAGTTATCCAGGACAATGCTGCGTCCATCCGGAAATATCAGCCGCTGCCAAATAACAAGACCGCGAGTTTGGGCAAAAGAAGTTTTTGCATCATAGGTTCCAATTATTTTAGTTCCTTGTGGTATTAGCAGCCATTTCCCCTCTGCTGAGTCAAAAACATTTTGGCTCACTATACCAACAACCTGCCCTGGCAGGTCTGAATTTAATCCAGTTTGAAGAATGCCTGGTATCACTGTTCCTGAAAATAATTGATATTGTGTAATCCGATCCATTATGAAATTAGATGAAATGATATTCATTTTTGATTTTTGATTAACAAAATCAATTTTTTCCTGCTTCATGTTTTGATCATAACGTTGTTGCTGCTGTTCCGGCTCGCTAAAAGGTTCTGCTGAATGCCCAATAGCCGAAATACCCAAACTAAGTGTGATCCCTAATATTAAAGCAGCGGTTTTTCTCGTACCTTTTTTCATTGTTCACTGTTACCTTTCTCAAAATCAAACCGTATTTTACTTTCTAAAGCTTTATTACGTTTTTCTATAGCAATAAGTCGAGCCTTTTCTGCTGCGCTTAACTGATTGCTGTATTGTTGGGGGATTTTAGGTTGCTGAGGAACCACAGGCGGATTAGGCTTTTCCTTGACAGATGATTTTTCTTGTTTTTGTTCAGCTGCCTCTCTTTCCTTTTTCTTTCGTTCCTCCTCTTCTTTTTTTCTAGCAAGTTCTTCCTGTTCTGAATAACTTGCAGGGATATCTTTTAATAGATCGCCGGTAACAGGCTTGGAATTTAATTCCCGGTTTACATCAGCAGCAGCTTTTTGACTAATTCTTTTTTCATCATCACTAAAACCAAAAGTCAAACCGATCATTACAATCCCTAAAATTAAAAATAAAGCCCCATATATCCAGCTTTTCTTTATTGCTTTGGGAGAAGGTTCAGGCTTCATTATCATAATGTCACTTCGCTCTTGTTCCTCTAGCTCCTGAATATCGCCATCATCATCTTTCGTAAAGTAATTCTTAAAAAACTTTTTGAGGCTCATCTTCTCACCTCATCCTTTTTATCTTGATTTTTTCTTTCCCAACTATTAAAACGCCCTTATCAAAGAGCCGGTCAATCACGTAATATCCATTGACGATTCTGTAATTGACATATACAAGAGTCCCTTCATTATTCACCACAAAAAAAGCGGGAATATCATAGGCCGAAGAAGACGGTTTTAATTGAATATAAGTTTTTTTCCCGTCACTGAAGATTCTTTCAGGAGCCCAAGGCAACTTTTTATTTGTAAAACTATAAGAAAAATCTAGCTTATCAGCATTGATTGTTCCGTAATCTCTGATTTTTTTTTCATTATCTAATTGAGTTTGATTCTTTGGCACAAGCCAAGATACGGCCGGATTATAATATGAGGTTGATACTAAATTTAATTGATAGCTCCGACGATCTGTATTGATAATTAAATTGGTATAAATACCTTTTTGAACTGGTTTGACATACAGATGCTGCGTTGATTGCGGTCCATTCCCCACTGTGGCTTTATCTATAATCCACCTTGTTGTATCTCCACCGCCTACGTATTTTATCTGTTCTCCTTTTTCAAATCTGATATCTGTTATATATCCTTCCTGCAGGTATATTTGATATATCTGATTTTCAATATATGGAAATGTGACCTCAACACCTGCCGTTGCTGCAGCGAAGCTGTCTTGAACAAAATCAATTGTTTCTGTGCCAGCAACAGGTTGCCCACGTTCTTCTGCGTTACAAGTAGAATTTGACATCCCCAAAATATTAAATGCTATAAGCATATATAGAATTATCTTTCTCATTCTTATCTCTCCTGGCTAATAGAAAAATCTGTGATCCTAAGACCATACGGATTTATATGGATCGACTCTGCCTGCGGTGTAACAAAATTTACCGTAAAATATGCTTCTAACTCATATTCGCCTTCTTTTTTGCCATCGCGCCCATAGTGAATTTCTTGCCATCTAACATTATAAGTATCTTCTTTACCAGCTAGTGGTGTGATATTTTTCAGCATTAGAGTACTCGTTTTTCCGTTTTCAATTTTTTCTTTATGATTTTCACGTATGGCCATATCATTAAATTTCTGAGACGTCTGCGTATCAAGAAATGTATACACTTCCTGCCAGTTATTTCTATACACAATGATATCTTTGGGAATAGTTCTTGTGTTTTTTAGGATACGCCAAACAAAATATTCAACGCCTGCAGCATTAGGTCTTGTTTGCTCTGCAAGCTTATCTACAGTTATGACTGCACCTGTTTTACTGTCAACCTGGACAATGTAAGGCAAGACCACACTTCTGTTGGCATAATACCACGCAACACAGCACGCCGATACAGCGAAAATAAAAACTACAATTATTGCTATTTTTAGCTGTGCTATTAACACTACTTTAGATCCAATACGCCTATCCCATTCCTGACGCGCTACATCATATTTACATTCAGGTGTTTTTCTTGGGTATATTTCGCTGTTTTGATGCTTCAACTCAGACATTTTATATCTCCTCTTAGCTAAACATATCTAAAATCTGCATAAATCCAATTGCAAGAGCTAATCCACATATGAGTTGAAGTGCTTTACGACCGGCCTGCCCCCCTTCGCCCATACCGATCATGACACCTGTGATACACACTGTAATTGCACAAATTGATTTTGCGGCTTTTCCTGTAATGCTGCTTCTAAGTTCTTCAAGAGGACTATCCCAAGGCATTGCAAAAATTGCATTAGGAAAAATCGAATTAATAATAAATACTCCTGCTATAATTCCAAATATGAATGATTTGTTAATCTTGTTTTTAGGCTTATTATTCATCATTGTATCTTCCTCCAAATTTTAAAATAATTAATTTAAAATTAAGAAGAAGACACTCATGCTTCTCCGGTTGCCGCAAGGACAAATGAAAAACAACCAGTATTACCCGAAGAGAATCAATCTCCCTTCGGGTAATACTGGTTGTCTAGAATCACGTTTTTTTATTTTTAAACTGTCCCGCGTCCAGTTGGGAACAACTGCCCCCCCCCCCAAGACGCCGCAAACGTTAAATTACACATTAACATATTCAGCACCGCCCAGCACATTTTCAATTACAGTATAACATCAAAAAATTTATTGTCAATACTGTGAATTTTTTTGCTTTTTATTTCCGGATATTTTATATTTTACTTTCCAACAGCATAATCTCTCGTAAGTAATATACACATAAAAGTTAGATATAAATTTTTTAAGCGGTTTTTCTCGTAACTGCAGGCAGCAAAAAGCCACGGAGCGTTTCAAACTCCGTGGCTTTTATTATCATTTTGAATAATTTTTAATATACATTGGCTTATCTATTTCTAGAGTTTTTATGCTTCTAATAAAAACTAAGCGTAATTTCTCGTAATAGTTGCGAGAAATTACGCTGTTTTTTGTGCGGGATTTTATAGGCCTTTCTTTGCTGTATTTTCACTAATTAGAAAACGGATACTTTTTGTCGCAATAGCACTGCTGAAAATCCAGCAACCGATTTCTCATAGCTTCTTTTCTCTATCATCCTTTCATATGACACGGATACTTTCTGTCGCAATAACGCTGTTAAATTTCCAGTGACCGATTTATCATACCTCGTTTTCACGAATCCTTTCTCCAACGAAGACACGGATACTTTTTGTCGCAATAACGCTGCTGGATTTTCAGCGACCGGTTTCTCATAGCTTGCTTTTGCTGTATCTTCACTAATTAGGAAATGGATACTTTTTGTCGTAATAACAGTCCAACGCGCTCATAAATAATGTACAAGTTAGATCCCAATTTTTCAAGCAGTTTTTCTCGCAACTGCAGTATGATTGCTTAATATCCTAATTACTTTCTTTCATCATAGCATACTAGAAAAGTCAGCGACAATTTCTCATAGCTTTTTTACTATATCTTCACTGATTAGGAAATGGATACTTTTTGTCGCAATAGTATATTGAAAAGCAGGCGATCAATTTCTCATAGCTTGTTTTTACTATATCTTCACTAATTAGAAAACGGATACTTTCTGTCGCAATAGCACTTCAACCAGGCAGTATCATATCAACAATTAATTTTGATATACATTGGCTTATCCATTTCTAGAGTTTTTATGCTTCTAATAAAAACTAAGCGTAATTTCTCGTAATAGTTGCGAGAAATTACGCTGTCAATTATATTTCAAACTTTTACCCATATTCCTTTTTTATTAGAGAATTCCATCATTTCTCATTTTTTCTATTAGTGACTCAAGTAAATAACTTTTAATCGTAACTCCTTCTTTTCTATGCTTAAATACATGTTCCTGTAATTTTTCATGAATATCTTCTGGAATTCGATAGCTTAAAGCAACTTCAATTTGCGGCTCTTTTTTTAGTTTACTCTTTGTTGTTTCTTTTATCCCAATGTTTCCAGTGCTGGGTTCTTTTTCATTTTCTCCATTTATAAATTTATTCACTTCATTCACATTTATTTCCATTTGAGGTTTTTTTGGTAAAGCCATTATTTATCCTTCCCTTCTAATCTATCCATGATCTCATTATATAAATCCATCATTTCTGCCGCTGCTTTGCTTGTAGAATCATATTCAACAACGCTTAGGCCTTTAGTCGTGCTATATTTATAAGTTATATAATTTGTAATATTTGTATTCAATCGCTCAACATCATATGTATCTGTTAATTCTAACAATGTCTCATCTACATCTTTTAGTATTTTTATTCGTTTGTCTGCGAAAACCATATTTAAAACTATTACAGCGTCTATATCAAGTGTTACTCTACAGGCTTTTAGTAAATCAAGCGTATCAGTAGTACCAAATAAATCATATGCACTTGGTTGACATGGTATTACTAAAATACCATATGCAGCTGCTGCTATTGCAGAACGAACTATATTATTATCACCAGCACCGGCATCTATAATAATATAGTCGAAAGATGCTTCATAAGTCTTAACTTCTTGAAAAATTAAGTTTGAGGGAAGGCTCTGTGCTGTAAATTCTGCATATGTTTCTTTCTGCTCGCTTTTTACTTTTCCTTTGTTTTCTTCCTTAATTTTTTCGTTAGTAGCATATCTCAACTGCCTGAAAGACAAACTCGAAGCTTGCTTTCCGTCAGCATCAATCAACATTACTCTTTTTCCTTCGCTGGCCGCAATTGCTGCTAAATTTGTCGCTAAGGTAGATTTTCCACTTCCACCTTTAGTGTTAACAACACTAATTACTTTCATATAATGATCACCCTTTCTAAATATACTTAATATAATAAAGTAAATAAGTAAATTTAAAGTTCTCACTTCAAATAAATTAGGAACGCTCTAAATTATAGTTTTTTTGAAGTCAAAATTCAAAAGTTATAAAGTTTTAAATTTTCAACTTTATAAGAATTTTAAAATTTTACTTTTAAAAATTTTCCACATTTTAAAATTGAAGTGTAACACTTTTTTAATTTTCTTGACTTATAATCTTTTCAACTTTTAATTTACTACTT
>ENA-USYV01000411-USYV01000411.1-human-gut-metagenome-genome-assembly--contig:-NODE-411-length-50982-cov-9.919654_pt1 | contig 50982 bp, 56 predicted proteins | sample MGYA00250066_ERZ773514 | MGnify/ENA primary metagenome ERZ773514 (study PRJEB29103, sample SAMN06112049) | human gut metagenome | biome: human gut; feature: ankylosing spondylitis patient; material... | reverse complement strand
CCAGCCTGCCGCCGTCATGCCTTCACCCACGCCTTCAAGGATGTGGGTGCCGACCTCGTTGGTATCCAGCTCCTGCAGGAACGTCAGGATGGTCTGCAGATTATTAAGGTCTTCCTGCTTCACTTCCTGTCCCTGCTGGATGGCGGCTACGATTTCAGCCACATAGGTGGAAAGCTCCGCCACGCGGTCTGCCGGGAAATCGTATTTCATGCTGGTGTCCAGTGTGCCCATGATGCCGCTGTCGCCGCCGAACAGGAAGCTCCACCACTGGCCCAAGCGGCCCTTTGCCGTTTCAATGCGATCCAGTGCGGAGTCGATCATGTCAAGCGTAGTAGTGGGCAGCAGACCGGCAGCGCGTCCCAGCGCCGTCGTGCCAAACTGATCCACCTCGGCTACTTCCGTGCGCAGCTTGTCAATAGACTCCTGTGCGCCGGTCACGTCCGGGGCCACCATGACGTGCAGCGTACCGTCCTCGTCCAGCACGGCTACCTTGTCGGCGGTCAGCAGTTCCTTGGGCACAGCCTCCACCGGAATTTCCTGCCCGTCCTGCCAGAATTTCGTTTTGGGGTCGAGCAGCACATCCTGCGGGTTTTCGTACAGCTCACCCAGCTTGACGATGCCCTGTACCTCTACGGGATTCTCGGCAATGAACCTCCTGTAGGCGATCAGGTCATAGCCGTAGATGCCGACGGTCACGGACAGCTTGGGCTTGACGGCGTTGCTGTCGTCGTACTTGGCGATGTACGCCGTGAAATTCTGCAAAAGCTCGGATTTATCGCAGCCGGTGGCCTCGGCAAACCTGCTGACGATGGCCTCGATCTGCGCAGAGGAAAGCTGGGAAATATCCACGTTTTCCGCTTCGAGGTACTTGGTCACCATGGCCGTGATGTTGTCCGGGGTCAGTTCGGTGGTCAGGGCACCGCCCGTCACTTCCTGATAAGCCAGCACAAAGGCGGTGATTCCGTCTGGGGACAGACCGCTCATGTCCACGCCACGTTCCTCCATATACTTGGAGATGTAGGCGGTGATCTCGTCTGGCTTCAGCGTGGAAACGTCCACGCCCGCCGCCAGCTCCTTGTAGGCGCTGACCATAGCGGTGACGTTTTCAGGGGTTAACCCGGACACATCCGCGCCATTCGTGATTTCGGCATAGGCGCTGACCAGCCCAATCAGCCCTTCGGGCGTGAGCGCAGCCTTATCCGCGCCTTCCGGGACTTCGGTATACTTGGCGATAAACGCCTCCACCTTGGGCTGCAGCTGCTGTGCCGCAGCGTCCTCCTGATAGCCTGACACAATCACGTCCGTGGTAATCGCGCCGGGGTTTTCCGCAAAGGTGTTCCAGCGCTCCTGTGCGCCGGTCATGTCGAGATCGGTCGCGATTTTGAGCACTTCCTCCGGCAGCGCCTCGCCGAACATGGAGGTCAGGCCGGGAAGCTCCACCTCACGGTTGTTGAGGAAGGTCTGGATGGCCGCGATCTGCTCCAGCGCCGTGGTGAAGTCGATTTTCGGGAACATGGCCTGAATCTCGCCCTCGGTCATGCCGCTATCCAGAAGCGACTGGATCTGGGTGAGCATGGCGATGTACTCGGTCATCGCGCCCTCGTCCATGGCAGCGGAGATGGCGTTCAGGTCTTCCAGCAGCGCAGGCTTTTCGGTTTCCGTCGCCGCGCTGTATTCGCGGAGCTTTTGGGTCAGCGCGTCCACATCGGCGGCGGCTTTCTGGATGTCCTCCTGCTGCCAGACGGGCATGACCACATCCGCCAACAGCTGTGCATACTCCATCGCCGCAGCCCGGCGCTTTTCGGTGTACTCGCTGTTCAGCTGATCCAGCGCAGCCTGCCGTTCGGTGCTGTCCTCCATCAGCTGGATAAGCGCGTATTCCTTGTCGTATTGCGTGTCGATCTGCTGATTGACGGCGGCAAGACCTTCGGCGGCGGCCACCAGCGCGTTCTCGTAGACGGTCACATCCGCGTCCTGTTTCCCACGCGCCTGTGCGCGGGCGACCTCCGCTTCCAGCTTCTGCCGGATGGTATTAAAGCCGTCCACGTCCTCCGGGGTCAGGTGATACTTGATTTCAATGGCCTCACGGGTGTCGATCAGCTCCTGCAAGCGGATTTTTTCCTTTTCGGTCAGGAAGCCGTTCTGCCGCTTTTTTAGCAGCCGCTCGATCTCCGTATCCATCTGATCCAGCGCCTGAATGTCCGCTGCCAGCCCCTGAGATACGCTGGTATAGCCGCTCTTGTCGGCTGTGTCCTTGAGCGCCTGCAGTTCGGTGCGCGTGCTGTCTGTCAGGCTTTTGAAGGAGTCCGTCCAGTGCGCGACGATCTCGTTGCTTTCCTTTTCGCCGTCCGTCCAGACGGCAATCAGGCCGTTCAGCCATTCCTGTGCGGACTGCTTGTCCTTGATGAAATCCTCCTTGGACATGCCGAAGAAGGAGAGACCCTTGCTGTTTCCGTAGAAGGTCTCCGCCGCCGTGCTTTTCCACTTGTCAGCGGTTTCCTGCATCCCCTTGAGCGCTTCGCGAGCCTTCTTAGCGCCGGACACATAATCCGCAATGGCCACGGTGGCATAGATGGTCGCGGCGGCAACGGCCAGCCATACGGCGGGCGAGCTGCCCAGCACGCTCAGGAAGCCCTTGATCCCGCCGCCCGCCTTGCCGACCGCAGTGGCAAACTTGCCGATGCCGGTAGAGATGCTGCCGATGCCCTTAGTCACCTTGCCAAAGAGCAGCAGCATCGGCCCAATCGCGGCGGCAATGGCCGCATACTGGATGATCTGCTTGCGCTGTGCTTCATCCATCTGAAGAAACTTACTCAGCAGGTTATCCGCGCCTTCAATCAGGCTCTGGATGGTGGGATTCAGGTCGTCGCCGATTTGCTGGCCAAATAGCAGCGCCTTGTTTTTGAGGTTCGTGAGCTTGCTGGCGGTGGTAGCATAGCGTTTCTCCGCTTCCGTTGCCAGCGCGGTATTTTCCATCCATGCGGCGTTGGCCATGTTCTGCGCACGGGAGAACAGTTCGGTCGCGTTGGTGGCACGGAGCAGCGTATCGCGCAAGCGAATCTCATTGATGCCGATGTCCGACAGCGTCTTGATGGCGCTTTCGCCTTCATCGTCCAGCTTGGATAGGCCCACAATAAACGCCTGAAATGCTGCGGCGGGATCGTTGTCCCACAGCGTCTTAAACTGCTGCGCCGTCATCCCGGCTACCTTACCGAAGTCCTCCAACGCTTCACCGCCCGTCTCCGATGCGACCTCCATTTTGACCAGTGCCTTGGAGAAAGCGGAGCCGCCCATCTGTGCCTCAATGCCCACGGAGGACAGCGCCGCCGCAAAGCCCAGCACCTGCGCTTCGGTCAGGCCGACTTGCTTGCCCGCACCTGCCATGCGGTGCGCCATTTCCATGATGGGCTTTTCAGTGGTGGCAAAATTGTTGCCCAGATCCACCAGCGTGGAGCCGATATTGGAAAACTGGCTCTGGCTGGTGCCCATAATGTTGGCAAACTGCGCGATGGTCGTCGCAGCCTCGTCCGCGCTCAAGTCCTCGCAGGAATTGCCGAGGTCAATCATGACGCGGGTGAAGTCGGACAGATGCTCGGTAGCAACGCCCAGCTGACCGCCCGCCGCCATGACTTCATTGATCTCATTGGTTCCCGCCGCGACCTCGGTAGACATGCGCTTGGACGTAGCCGCCAGCTGATCAAATTCGGCTTCGGTGGCATCAACAGTCTTACGGACAGAAGCGAAGGACGATTCAAAGCCAATGGAAGCCTTGACTGCCGTTGCGCCCAGCCCCAGAATAGGCGTGGTCATTACAGCGGTCAGCGTCCGGCCTGCCGCCGTCATTTTCTTGCTGACAGCGTCGCACTTTTTCCCGAAGGCTTCAAGGTTTTTGCCCGCTTCCGTCCACGCGGACTTGGCCGTGTTCAGCTGCTGATTGGTCTTAGTAATCTCGGCACGGGTGGCAGCGATGGCGGCCTTGGCACGGTTCAGCGCAGCTTCCGCGTCAATCACCGCATCCGAAGCCTGCCGGATTTTCTCTGGGTCGTTGGCCTGCTGGGCGGCAGTCAGCTGTTCTTTCGCGCCCCGCAGCGCATTCTCATATTGCTGAACGCTCTGCTCCTGCAGGCGCAGCTTGTCATTCAGCAGCGTCAGCTTGGCGGCGAGACCAGTCACGCTGGCATCCATGTCCTTAATGCCCGCCGTGGCCAGCTTGAACTGGCTCTCGGCCAGATCGATCTGCTTGCCAAAGGTGACGATGGCGGCCTTGCTGGCATCAATGGACTTTCCGGCGGCATCCCAGTTGGTCTGTGCCAGACGCAGGGAATGATTGCACTGGTTGATCTCCGCCTGTGTGTTTCTGACCGCCGCCTGCGCTGTGTTCAGCTTGGTGGTTGCGTCGGTCACCGCATCCGCCGCGTTTTGAGTGGTTTTCTTCAGCGCTGTATTCTGGCCGGTCAGCTTTTTGACCTCGGCGCAGGAATTGCGGTATTCCGCTTTCAGCGCGTCCAGATTGGCCTTGGCGGCAATGGTGGCGGAGTCGTTCTCGCCGAGGGTGGCCGAATACGTCCTGACCTGCTGCGCCGCCGCAGCCACCTGTTCCTTGAGCGCCTGCTGTGCAGTTTTCGCGTCGGTCAGCCGCTGGGCGTAATCGTTCTGGCGGGAAAAGCACTCCTGCAGCTTATCGTTCGCCGCCGAAAGCGCACGCTCATACTGTGTTACCGCATCCTTCTGCAGGGACAGGCGGCGCTCCAGCGTTGAAAGCTGGGTGGCAAGCCCTGTGGCGCTGCGCTCAAAGCCCTCCACGCCGGAGGCCGCCAGCTTAAACTGGCTCTCCGCCTCAGCGATCTGCTTATTGACGGACTTGATGTTCCGGGTAAAATTGTCCGTTTGCAGGGACAGCGATACCACAAGGTCGCGGAGGGTTTCAGCCATTGGTACTCACCTCGATAAACAAAAAATCCGTGGGCGATTGCTCACGGTTTCAGGGATTGCCACACCTGATCGATATAGGCATGGCGCGGTTGCTTCTTCTCTTTTTCCTTTCGGGCGCTCCATGCCCGGACGCGGAGAAACCCCAGCATATCCATGCCGTCGATCTCGCTCATGCGCCAGCCGCCTTCCAGCAGGCTGTTATAGGTGGAATAAATGAAATCGGGCAGCGTCAGGACTGAAGCGTCGCCGCTTCCTCCGTCTTCGCTGCCTTCGTAGGGAACTCGTCCAGAATCTCCGTGGTCTGCGTCTGAACCGCCATGAGCGCCAGCGCAATATCGTGCATCATGCGATCCACAGGGTAGTAATCCAGCACGTCGTCCGGGGTGAATTGATTCCCGAACAGCAGACAGAACCAGCGGATCATCACGTCCAGCGCCTCGCCGATGGACAGGTTCTTCGCGTCCTCCGGCACCTCGCCCTTGAGGGCGGCATTGGAGATGGCCACGATGCGCCCATACATCTGGGCGGCGGGCTCCATTTCCCGCAGGGCGCGTCCGGACACAAAGTCAACGGTGTATTTCTTCCCGTTCAGGGTACAGCTGATCATACGGTTTCCTCCTTTTATAAAATGAAGCCATCGCGCAGCGCCTGTTCATAAGCCAGCCTGCGTTCTTCGTCTTCCGCTTTGACCTTTTCGATTAATTCCTGCGGTGCGCCTTCTTTGAATTGACCCGTTTCAAAGTCATACCATTTCTGAAAATCCGGATCATCGTAATAGCGTGGCGTTGCCATGGACATTTATCTCAGCCTCCTTAAAATCTTATCCAGCTCCAGCATGAATTCCCGTGCCATGGGTCTTGGGTTCTCAGAACGCATTCCCTCTGCGAAGGACTCTGCAAACCACTCCAGCGTATTGGTAGCCCCGTAGCGGGAAAGCTGACGGGCGATCTCCGCTGAGGACGTACCCACATGCAGCTTGTCGGCGATCTTCGCCTGCAGCTCGCTTGAATTTCGATGCCAGTCATGGAAAAATAGGCCGCCTTCACTGTGCTGCGTAATATAGCCGTCAATCGCATGGCCGATTTCATGCGTCAGAATGGCTGCCCAATCCGTACCGGCAGGATGCCAGTTTGCGCGAATATCGCGGGCATAGGAGCGTTCCAGTTCCTGTAAACGACGGTACGTGGTATTGCTGACGCGAATCTGGCCGGTCGCCAGATTGCAATCCGCATAGGTGCCGCTGCCGAGATCAAAGGACTTTACTCCGCTGAAAATGCCCTTCAGCTGAGGATAGCGTTCAAAAACTTGCTGATAGGCTTTCGCAATACCACGCGCCGCTTCAAGGTCTACGCCATTCAGAGAAATATAGCTACCGGGCCGGAACCAGTCCTGATTTCGCAGCCAACTGTTCAGCTGCGTGATGCTGGTCAGTCGATCAATGGCGCTGGCTCCACGACCGGAAGTCATCCGGTGACTATGTCCGCCTCTTCCTCCCATGACATTACCTCTTTTCCTGCGCGTGCGCAAGTCCAGCGTGGAAGGAAGTGTGCCTCTCAATATTGCCGGTGCAGCCCTCCGGCACGTCGCCGAAGAAGATGATCTTTTCAGGCTTCAGCCGGGCAAGCATCTCCTGGTAGCCCAGCAGAAATAGCCGCCTTGCCTCCGGCGCTTTCTGCGTGCCCACAGAGGAAACCGCCACGGTGCCGCCTACGGGTTCGCCGTCAAAGCACCAAGCGAAGCTGTCCTCGTCGCTCCAGCAGAGGGAAGGGATCACCGTCAGCCCCATCCGCTGCCAATAAGCAGCCAGTATGTGCTTGCGCCAGTGGTTGTAGATTTGAACGGCAGGCGGATAATCGGTAAACATGCTGAAATCCGGTGAAAGCACAGCCTGAAACTCACTGAGCAGCTTGGCATACCGGTCAGGGTCATTCCAGCAGCGCTCGAACAGGTAATCGTCGATGAAGAAGTGAACCCCATGCGCCCCGCGCAGCGCGTCCGTCCGGGCGCTGTTGAAAGGAATCCAGCGAACCTTTTCCGCAGCGGGCACAGGCTGAATCACAGGAATCTGATACGGCCCCGTCCATACAAACTCACCCAGCTGCAGGTTGTGACCGTTTCGGCTCAGCGCCTCTAAGGACAAGGACTTCACCTCCATGTAAAAAGCGGGCTGAGCCCGCCTGCACAACCGCCAAAGTCTGCAAAGCGTCAAAGCCTTGCCCACGCGGGCGATTTTGCGCATTTTTTATGCGTCAAAAAACACCGCCTGCCGGGGATGAACCGACAGCGGTGTGCATGATTGAAATGGTTGTTGTTACGGGCCGGGCGCGGTAAACGTCGGCTCGTACACCTCCGTCAGGAAGGTGGCGGCCTTTTCAGCGGTAAAGCCATTCTGGCCTTCGTCCGCCACCGCCTGATAGCGGTTATCGTGAGTGCGCTTAATGGCCGTCCATTCGATTTCACCGGTCTGGCGGGTGACGTTCGTGCCTTCCTTGGTGGCGTAGTTTTCCGTGACGGGCTTGGCTCTGACCTTGAACAGCCAGACGTAGCGGAAGGTTCCGTCTGACTTTTCCGACTTGAAGCCCACGGCGAAGTAAGGCGGGCGGTCGGAAGCCGTGCGCACCAGCACGCCGTTGTCGTCAATCTGGTTGCCGAATACCATTTCCTGAATGGCCAGCGGCACATCCGCCATTTTGGTCTTGAAAGTCAGTTCAGGATCGGGGTACAGCACATCAAATTCCACATCGTCGGCGTGCTGCACGTCCGGATCGGCGTTTTCAGGGGTAATGGACGCTTCGATTGCGCCCGCCATCAGCTGAAGCGCACCATAGGTGTGCTCGGTTTCGGTGTCCTTGGTCAGCGGCGCGATGACCACGTTTTTCAGGCCGACCGTCGAGGAAACCTGCGGGGAAGCAGTAGGCGTTGCCATGTGTCTAATCCTCCTTTAGAGTTGGTCGATTGCGTCCCGCAGCCCGTCCCGGATGATCTCATAGGCTTCATCCGAGCGGGTGTCATAGGCGGGACGAATAAAAGGATGCGCAGGCGCGGGGGCTGGCCCGCCATGACCGTACTCCACCGGCGGGGAGTAGTAAGCGCCTTCCTCCTTGCGGTGTACGCCAATGGTGATGCTCCTGCCGCTGTACCTGCGCTTGCGTACCTTGCCGGTCTGGATAGAGCGGTTCAGTACGCCGGTGATGATTTTGGGGTCGCTGGAAGCGTTGGCCTTCATCTGCTCATAGATGGGCACGGCGGCGGCTTCCAGAATGCGCTTTGCCACGGGAGCGCCCGCGCCGTCCGCGTCCATGCGGCTGGCCATGCCCGCAATGTCGGTCATAAGGCTGTCAAAGCCATCCGTATCAAGAGGCATGAGGCACCTCCGTTCTCAGGCACCATGTCCACTGCACGGCGTATTGCCGGGTGGCCGTGTCGTACTCCGGCTGGTTGTAGCCCCGGTCGCTTTCCTCCACGATGGAAAAGCCCGCCGCGTACATGGCCTGCCGGATACGGTTCGCCATTTCGGTGGGATCGATATCGCTCCACAAATTCAGGTACACGAAGGTGCGGTAACTGGTCACCTGATCGTCCTGATGGCTGGCCTCCGTCATGGTGGTGGAATACACGGCATATTGCACAGGCGGGTTCTGGCTGGGGGTCGTCGCTCGCCATACGCCCGCCATGACCGGGATGCCGATGTTTTTCAGCGCGTCCTGCACCTGCTTCATCAGCCGCTCACCCCTTCGGAGATGGAGGCTTTCAGACCCAGATAGGTATTGCGGAAGCCGTACTCGCCCAAGGTAGAAATGAACCACTTCTTGCCCCGGAACCGCACCCACATACCGGGTACAACGTCCGAACGATAGCGGATGGTGAAGTTCACCACAGCTTCGGTGTTCATGACGTCTGCGCTGCGGTAATGCTGGTTGCCCGCGTCCGTGACCGCCGCCCATGCCTTGCACAGGACGTGATCGGTGGGTTCCGGGAAGCCGTTTTCGTTGATGGCGTTCTCCGTATACCCAATCTCCACCAGATGCCGGAGGCTGCCGGGATGCGGATTGGCTTCAAAGTTTTTATAGCCGCGCAAGCACGGTCACCTCCTTAGAACATCTTCACGGGATCGCGGTAGGGATAGAGCAGGTTTTCAAACGCGACTCGCATGGTGGCGTACATGACGCGATCTGGGTTATCCCGGTTTTCGTAGTAATGGCTGACAAAGAGCAGGATCGCCAAACGCACAGGCTCAGGCGCGGGTTCGGAAAACTGCACCCGGCAGTAATCCTCAGCCGTTGCCTGAGCCTGCCTGATGAGGCTTTCCAGATAACCGTCCTCTTCGTCGTGCTGGATGCGCAGGTGGGTTTTCACCTCGTCGACGGTGACGATCATGCTGCGTCACCTCATTGGCCAGATACCATCAGGCCCGCGTTGCGGATGGCGGCCAGCAGACCGTTGAAGTCGTCCTTCAGGGCTGCGATGGTGGTCGCCTCGCTGTCGGCAATATAGGCGATCTGCGCAACAGGTTCCGACTGGCCGAACAGATCGTCGCCGCCCTCGATGGTCGCGCCGGGCAGGAAGGTCAGCTTGCCGCCAATGACCAGCTCGTTGCCGCCGTGGGCAAAGTAATTGTGGGTGTTTCGGGTCATGTCTTTTTCAGGATCAGCTCGTTTCACCTGTCATCCCTCCTTATGCCGCTTTCATCTGCAGCACCTTGACCGCTTCGGGCAGGATGAGCTTGCCGTCCACGCGCTGGGAGGCCAGGAAGCCCACCTGACCGGTCGGCGCATAAAGTTCATTGAGCCGCTGGAACTTGCGGCCTTCCCGGTCTGCAATCCAGTAATAATTCATATCGCCAAACACCATCGCCTTGGCACCGGCGGTAATGGTAGGCATGAAGGTGGAGGTGTAAACCGGACGGTTCAGGATGGTATCGGGCGTGCCCGCCGTCACGCTGGGCTGCCAGATATAGTCGCCGTTGCCATTCTTCAGCTGGCGCAAGACCTTCATCGTCGCATCGTTGGTCATAAACACAGCGTTGCGGCGGTACGGAACGCGGAGGCTGTAGAACAGATCCATGACCTCATCAAAGGTCAGCGCCGTAGCGCTCTTGGTAGTCACGCCCACCTCCGCGCCGCCCGTGGTATGAAGCAGGCCGGTAGGCTTGCCGGTGCCGTTGCCCGTGAAGAAGGCTTCCTCCTCGGCAGCGCCAATGCGGCGGGCAAACTCACGGGCGATATACGAAGCCACGTCGAATACGGAATCGTGCAGCAGCTCGTCGGAGACCTTGATCATCGTCGCCAGCTTATAGGCGCTGATGGAGGTCTGACCGAACGCGTCGTCGCTCTCCGGATACGCGGCCTCTTCATCGATCCAGCTGGCCGTACCCTTGGACACCACAATGGGAATCTTGCGGTCGCCGGAGCTGGTGCGGATGATGGGGGCAAAGCGACGGAAGATGTTCTCCTCCTCAAGCGCCTCGATCAAGGTACGCTCATACTCGTCCGGCACGAGATAGCCGCCCTCGGAATCGGTGCCCACCTGCAGCGCGTTGAGCACCTCGTGCGGCACGGACTTATCGCGCATGGTGCGCCAGAAGGCAGCCTTATACGCATCCGAAGCCCTGCCGGTCTTTTCAGCCTTGCCTTCGGGCGCGATGGGCTTATCCGTGAGCGTTCGAGCCGTCGGGCGGTCAAACTCAAGATCCAGCGCCTCCTGACGCTCCAGCCGCTCGATTTCCTTGCCCATGCGGATCACGTCGGCTTCCATCTGGTCATAGGTGGCGCTGTCCTCGGCGGACAGGGTACCGCTTACGTCCTTGCGGGATTCCACAAACGCCTTGGCAGCCTCCCACAACTTGACGCGCTTTTCGCGCATGGCGCGGATTTCATTCATAGACATGTGTTTTTTCCTCCAGTCAATAGTCGTATTTCAGCCGATCCAGCCGCTGCTTCAGCGCAGAAGCGCTCGTGCGCGGATCGGTCGGAGCCGGAGAGGGCACGGGCTTTTCAGCCTGCACCTTTTCCAGCAGACAATTCATCACGCGCTGCTGCACGCTGGCGGACGAAAAAAACATGGATTTTCCCGTTTCCTGCGGCTCGTTCTCCGAAAAGAGAATCTCATCGCAGAAACCAAGCTCCTTGGCTTTCACGGGGTTCATCCATGTTTCGTCGTTCATCATGTGACTGATACGGGCTCTGCTCAGTCCCGTCTTCAGCACATAAGCATTGATGAGGCTTTCCTTGACCTCGTCCAGCAGCTGGCCAGCCCTGCGCATTTCCTCGCTGTCGCCCATGGCGATGGTGAAGGGGTTGTGAATCATCATCATGGCCGTGGGGCTCATACAGACCTTGGTGCCCGCCATGGCGATGACGGAAGCCGCGCTGGCTGCAATACCGGTGATCTTCACCGTCACGTCGTCCGGGTATTCCCGGAGCATGGTGTAGATCTGTGAAGCGGCAATGGTATCACCGCCCGGCGAGTTGACGGAAATAACGATGGGCCCGTCTGCGGAGAACAGCTCCTCCTGGAACGCGGCAGGGGTCACTTCATCCCCATACCAGCTTTCCTCCGCAATCGGCCCCTCCAGAAGCAGCGTCCGCTCCTCCGGGTTGGTTTCGTCTCTGGCCCAATTCCAGAAATGCTTGTTCATCTGGCTTTCCTCCTGCCGCGCTTGGGCGGCTCGTTTTCTTCGGGTTTGGTTTCTTCCTCCGGCACGTCTTGTCCGTTATCTTGTCCTGTATCTTGGATGCTCTCCTGATTTCCCTGAATGGCAAGCCCCATGAGCACACCCAGACCGGCAAGGCTGATGGGAATCATGTTGCCGTTGACCAGATAGGCGTTGCCGCCTTCCTCCTCGGAAACCGGGTTCAGATTTTCCAGCTCCCGGATGTCGTTGGTGGACATCCAGCCGTTCTGACGGGCGATGGCGTAGCCCTCCATGCGGGATTTATAATCGCCCCGCATGAGGCCGTCCAGATTGAACTGCACATAAAAGCGCCTGCCACCGTTGCTCCCGCCTTTTTCGTTATCCGGGAAAAGAGCGCGATTGATGGCCTGTTCAATCCTCACCAGCCATGGCCGGATGGTATGGACGGCAAAGGAGATGTTCTGCGATTCGATGTTGGAGAAGGTCGCTCTGTCCAGATCGCCGATCATGTGCGGCGGTACACGAAAGATACGGCAAATTTCAGACACCTGAAACTTGCGGGTTTCAAGGAACTGCGCTTCATTGTTGGGCAGGCTCAACGGAACGAAGGACATTCCCTCTTCCAGTACAGCCACGCGGCTGGCATTGCCGGAGCCGCCATAGGCGGCGTTCCAGCTGGCCCGCAGTGCAGCCGGGTCTTTCACCGTGTTCGGGTGTGTCAGGATACCCGATGGCCGGGCACCGTTGGAGAAGAACTTGCTTCCGTATTCCTCGGCGGCGATGCCGAGGCCGATGGCGCTTTTCTCCAGCGCAATGGGGCTATACCCGACGATACCGTCAAAGCCGAGGCCGGGCACATGCAGCACCTCGCTTGGGTCAAGCGCCCACGTTTTACCGTCGCTGGTGGTGTAGGTGTAGGTCAGGTTACCTTTGCTGTCCCTGTCCACCTCCATGTGATCCGGCAGCAGCGGATACAGGCTGTCGATTTGCGAGCGGCCTGTGCGGATGATCTGGCAGTAGCTGTTCCCATAGAGCAGCAGGTGCGTTAGCATGGTTTCCCGCCAGATAAACGAGGTCATCTCCAGATTCGGCTCATCGTGGATCAGGCGGTACAGCGGGTGCTCCATGGCCTTCCGGCTGCCTTCGTCCGTGGCTTCATACACATGGAAGGGCAGGCTGGCGATGGTTTCCGCGATCACGCGCACGCAGGCGTAAACGGCAGAAACCTGAATGGCAGAGCTGGGGCTGACCGACTTGCCGGAACCGCTCATGCCAAAGTAGAAGCTGGGCGCTGTGGACACGGCGTTTTGGGGCTTGTCCCGCGCCCGGAACAGATATGAAAATGGATTTTTCACAGTTAACCTCCAAACAGCTTGACACCACCCGTGACACCAAGTATAATGTGGGTGGAGGGGATAATCCAATGTCCAAATGGGAAAAGCTAATCCAGAGAATCCTGTCCTTATCCAAGGACTTACGATTCGATGAATTGCGTAAGGTATTAGAGAGTTGCGGCTACCAGATGTTTGCACCCCGAAGCGGGAGCAGCCATTACACATTCCGAAAACCGGGGTGCCAGCCCATCACCATTCCCAAGCATGAACCGATCAAAAAGATCTATGTGGAAATGGTACGCGATATTGTAGAAAGTGAGGCAAGCTATCATGAAAACAATTGAAGAATATATGGCTTTGCCCTATCGGCTGGAGATTATTCCCGACCCAGATGAAGGCGGTTTTGTGGGCGCGTACCCAGAATTGCCGGGATGTCTGACCAGCGGTGAAACGATGGAGGAAGTCGTCAAAAACGCTGAGGATGCAAAACGTGCATGGATCAGCGCGGCATTGGAGGAAGGCGTCACAATCCATGAACCGGATATGCTGAGCGCCTATTCCGGGCAGTTTAAACTTCGCATCCCCAAGTCCCTGCATCGTTCGCTGGCCGAGCATTCCAAAAGCGAAGGAATCAGCATGAACCAATACTGCCTGTACCTTCTATCCAAGAACGACGCGCTATACGGCGTATGACTTCCAAACCGTCTTGCTTCGGCAGGGCGGTTTTTTACATTCCTCTGCCTGTTTTTTGATTATGGCAGCTTTCGCAAAGCGCTTGCCAGTTGAGTTCATCCCAGAACAGCTTCTTATCGCCCCGATGTGGAATTATGTGATCGACCACAGTGGCGGGCGTGAAGTTGCCCTGCTTCATACACTCCGCACACAGCGGATGGCTGCGGAGAAACCGTGCGCGGGCTGTGCGCCACTGGCTGCCATATCCCCGGCTGGCGGCGTTTTCCCGTGCAAACAGGACGCGATGCACCTCGCAGTACACCCCGTCCGACAGGTTCGGACATCCCGGATACCGGCAGGGACGTTTCGGTTTTCTTGGCATTTGGGCACCTCACAATACGATAAACCCGCGATGGTTATAGATAGAATCGCCGCCGTTCAGGTTCTTCATCGCCCGATCCAGCGCCATCACCAGCGCCACCGCGCCGTCCACCTTTTCGGTTGATTTTTCTTTGTCCAGCTTCAAGTTGCCAGCCGGATCAGTGCGCACATAGGCGTTGTCCATATTCCAGCGCAGCACCGGGTGCCCGCCGTGGCACAGCTTGTGCTCCAGAACAAGGCGCATCAATTCCTTCGTCGGAGGCGACATATCCTTAAAGCCCTGACCGAAGGGCACCATGGTAAAGCCGTCGTCCTCAAGCGTCTGTACCATCATGGTGGCGTTCCATCGGTCATGGGCGATTTCCCGGATGTTATACCGCTCGCCCAATTGGCAGATGAACTGCTCGATAAATCCATAGTGGACGACGTTGCCCTCCGTGGTGTGGATAAATCCACGTTTCGCCCACTGGTCATACGGCACATGATCGCGCCGGACGCGCAGGGAAAGCGTTTCCTCCGGTAACCAGAAGAAGGGCATGACCGTATACGGCTCGTCCTCATTGCTGGGCGGGAACACCAGCACCAGCGCCGTCAGGTCGGAGGTGCTGGACAGGTCAAGCCCGGCGTAGCAGGCGCGGCCTTCCAGCTGATACGGGTCAACCACGCCGCCGCATTCATCCCACTTGTCCATGGGCATCCAGCGAATGGACTGCTTCACCCATTGATTCAGGCGCAGCTGACGAAACTGGTTCTCGTCGGCGGGCGTTTCCTGCGCTTTATGGAACGCATCCCTGACTTTGTCGATGGTGATGGTGTGCCCCAGAGAGGGATTGGCCTTGTACCAGTTCGCCTCGCTCGTCCAGTCCGCGTCATCCGGAAGGCCGAAAATGACCGGGTAAAAGCGTGGATCGACCTTCCGGCCTTCCAGAACATCCAGCGCTTTCTGGTGTACCTCCCAGCAGATGCTGTTGCGGTCGGTGCCTGCCGTTGTCAAAAAGAACCACAGCGGCTGCTTTCGCGCATCGCCGGAGCCTTGGGTCATTACATCATAAAGGGCTCTGGTGGGCTGGGTGTGCAGCTCGTCGAAAATGCAGGCGCTGACGTTCAAGCCATGCTTGGTGGCCACCTCCGAGGATAGCACCTGATAGATGCTGCCGGTGGGCTGGTACACCATGCGCTTCATGGACGGAATGATCTTGATCCGCTTGCTCAGCGCCGGTGACTGTTTGACCATATCGACAGCTACATCAAAAACAATGGCTGCCTGCTGCCGGTCGCTGGCGCAGGAGTACACCTCGGCCTTCCACTCGTCATCGTTGGCCAGCATATTGAGCGCGATGGCCGCGCCCAGTTCGCTCTTGCCCTGCTTTTTGGGAATCTCGATATAGGCGGTGGTGTACTGACGCATGGTGGGATCGTCGTCCCGTACCGTTCCGAACACGTCCCGGATGATCCTCTCCTGCCACGGCAGCAGCTTGAAGGGCTTCCCGTGAAACTCGCCCTTGGTATGCTTCAGGCATTCGATAAAGCCGGTTACGCGCCGGGCCTTTCGCTCGTCAAACATCGCCGTTCCACCCGCCCTTCAGCAGCTTCTCCATGGGATCAGCGGAGAAGGTATCCTCCGAGCCACCGCCCGCCGCAATGATACGGGCACGGGTTGCGGGAGTCAAACCAAACTCTGAACAGAACGACTGCATGATCTTCAGGTTCTGCTGGGCGATGCTGACCTGCGGAACCTGCTGCACATAGCCGGAGGGCGTTTGGAAGATGGAGCCGTGCTGGGTAATGAACGCCTCGGCTTCCTTCCATCTGGCGTATGCCTGACAGTACCCCTCGAAGGCCGTCAGGTCGGCCATGGTGAGCACACCCATGGCTTCAAGGGAGGGAGCCAGCCGCTTCCATTCCTTTTTTGCCTCTGGCAGCAGCCATGTCGGGCACTTGATGTTTCCCTTGGGCGGGATCGGCTCATTTTCGTTGAGCGGTCGCTTGCCCGGATTGCCCTCAAGGATTTTGAGCGCCGTGGGCTTGGGCTTTCTGCCTCTGGTCGCCATGCTGGTCACCTCCCTTCGCAAAGTCATGTCTTTTAAGTCGTAAGAACAGCTTCATACGGTAGCTCCTGCCCATCCCGAAGCACGCTGATGGGTGCGTTCGGACAGGCTGCCCGGAACCGCTCCACAATGACGCTGGCGTAGCGCGGGTCAAGCTCCATGGTGTAGCAAATGCGATCCGTCTGCTCGCAGGCCATGAGGGTACTGCCTGAACCGCCAAAGGTATCCAGCACGATGGCGTTGGGCGCAGAGCTGTTCTTAATGGGGTACGCCAGCAGCGGCAGCGGCTTCATGGTCGGGTGCAGCTTACTCTGGCTTGGACGGTCATATTTCCAGATGGTGGTCTGCTTGCGGTCGGAAAACCATTTGTGCTTACCGTTGGGCAGCCAGCCGTAGAGCACCGGTTCATGCTGCCACTGATAGGGGCTGCGTCCAAGCACCATGGTGTTCTTGACCCAGATGCACACGCCGGAAATGTGAAAGCCTGCTTCCTTGAATGCTCTGCGGAAATTCAGCCCTTCTGTGTCCGCGTGGAAGATGTAGGCGGACGCGCCTTCGGCCAGATGCGGCACGACCGCCCGGAACGCCGCCAAAAGGAACTCATAGAACTGTCCGTCTGACATGCTGTCATTTTGGATTTTCTTTCCGTCCGCGCTCTCGTAGGCCACGTTGTACGGTGGGTCGGTCACGACGAGGTTCGCCCTATGACCATTCATAAGCAGCGCGAGGTTCTCCGGCAGCGTGGAGTCGCCGCACACCATGCGGTGACGACCCAGCGTCCAAACGTCGCCCTCCTGCACGAAGGGCTGCAGCTCGTCCGCGTCGATGTCGCAATCGTCGTCCTTCACGTCCTTGTCATGGACTTTGGAGAACAGGTCGTCCACCTCGGCTGCGTCAAAGCCGGTTGCGCCCAGATCATACCCGGAAAGCTGCAGGTCGGACAGCAGATCCGCCAGCGCCTTGGGCTCCCATTCGCCGACCGCCTTGTTGAGCGCGATATTCAGCGCCTTCTCGTCCTGCAGGTTTTCGATATGCACCACCACGCAGTCGATTTCCTTCACGCCCTCCGCGACCAGCACCTTATACCGCTGGTGGCCGCCCACGATATTGCCGGTGACCTCGTTCCAGATTACGGGATCGACATAACCGTAGGTGGTCATGCTGCGCTTGATCTTCTCGTAGGCCGGATCGCCCGGCTTTAAGTCCTTGCGCGGATTGTATTTCGCCGGTTTCAGCTTTTCGACCGGCACCTTTTGCAGCTTCATATCTGTGTTCATGTGTTCTCCTTTAACAGCATAATTTCCCTGATTGTAAGCAGAATAAAAAGGGAAATTTCCCTTAACAGGTTGACGTTTCCCTTATTCTATGGCATAATTTAAGCGAAACAGTTTGGAGGGTAAGGCAATGAGAGAATTTCATTACGCAGCGATTCGAGAGCAGAAGTGGGATTCCGAGATACTGGGCCTGATCGCTGCCATCTATAAAGAAGCCGGAAAGCAGGAGATGTATCTTAAGCAGCGCCCGGAGGAGTTGGAAAAGCTGGTAGAGATTGCGAAGATCCAGAGTACCGAGGCTTCCAACGCCATCGAGGGCATTGTTACCACAAGCACGCGCATTCGCCAGCTGGTGGAAGAAAAGACCACGCCACGTAACCGCGATGAGCAGGAAATTGCAGGATATCGTGACGCACTGAGTGTCATTCATGAAAATTTCGACGTTATCCCGATCACTCGCAATTACATTCTTCAGCTGCACAAAATCCTTTACAGCCATATGAACAATCCTATGGCCGGTCAGACAAAGAGTGTACAGAACTACATCAGCTCCACTTATCCGGATGGACATACCGAGACGCTGTTCACACCCCTTGCCCCCTTCGAAACGCCGGAAGCGCTCGACTGCATCTGTGAGGAATATAATCGCGCTACAGGCAATCTGGAAGCGGAGCCGCTGATTCTTATCCCGGTTTTCATCCACGACTTTCTGTGTATTCATCCCTTCAACGATGGAAATGGCCGAATGAGTCGTCTGCTCACGACCCTGTTGCTGTACCGCAGTGGCTTCTATGTAGGCAAATACATCTCATTGGAAGCTAAGGTCGCGAAAAATAAAGATCTTTATTACGATGCACTTCGGCAATCACAGACAGGCTGGCACGATGGCCAGGAAGATGCGATTCCCTTTATCAAGTATCTGCTGGGTATCGTCCTTTCTGCCTATCGCGATTTTGAAGAGCGCTTTTCCCTCGTGGAGAAGAAACAGTCTGCGCTTGAAATGGTGAATCAGGCAACACTCCATAAAATCGGTCGATTTACCAAGCAGGATATTCGGGAGCTGTGCCCCTCGCTGAGCGTCAGCTCCGTCGAGTGCGCGCTTCGCAAGCTGGTCGCGTCCGGCGAACTGGCACGAGAAGGCAGCGGCAAAAGCACCTGCTATTACCGGCTTAAATAGCCATTGGGAATACCACCAGAGATCGTCCTTCGGGGCGGTCTTTTTTTGTTTTGGGGCTAATACCCCCACCCCTGAATTTTGCGAAAATTCACGCGAGAGTGGGCCGCGGTCTCCAGCCGGAACAGCCCAAGGATTTGATCCCCCCTTGGGGGCACAGCAGAACGCAGCGGCGCGGTGCGGCGGCTGTGCCGGAGTCGGGCGGGCGCGGCGAAAAGACGGCGGTGTGCCTCGGCGGGCGCGGTGCGGGCTTTTGCCGGGGCGGCGCGGGCAAGGCGCTGTGTCTGGCGACGCGACGGGTGCTTCCGGGGCGCGGAGAGCCGGAGCCTTCCTTCCGGGCGGCGGCGGGAAGCCGGGCACGGGCGGGCTTGGCCGCGTGAGGCGCACAAAGGCCGCGTGGCGGGCGCGGCGGCGCGGGGCGGGCACATGGCCGGACGGCGCAGCGCGGGCGGTATACGGCGGCTTTCCGGGGTAGACGCGGGGAAGGCGCGGCGGTATACGGCGGGCGGGACGGGTATAACCGGGGCGGCGGGCTTCCTACCGGGACGCGGCGGGCGGCGGCGCGGGCAAAACGGCTGCACCCAGCGCGGCTCGTGTAGGGTTTCAGGCCACCTCTGCGATAGAGGCGGCGGGCGGGCGAAAAAGCCCGTTTTTGCCGTATAAGGAAGCGCTTTTTCCAGGGGCGCGGCGCTTGTCAAATCAGAGCTGTTTTGCGCCCGAATCCTTGTTGCTTCGGTCGGGTTGCTTTTTCGGCGGCGCGGAGTGATGAATGTGTCACGCCGGGCGGGGCGGGCGAAAAGCCCCGCCGGAAAACGAAACGACCAAGCGAAAGGAGCGCACCCCCCCATGAAAAACCAGACTTTCGGTATCGAGATTGAAACCACCGGCATAGGCCGGGAACGCACCGCCAAGGCCATCGCCGCGTACTTCGGCACGACGGCGCGGTACGTTGGCCGCCACCTTGACGACTGGAAGGTGCCCATGCCCGACGGGCGGCACTGGACGGTCGAGCGCGACGGCTCGGTCACCGACCCCTCGGCGGAGATAGTCAGCCCGGTGTGCCGCTACGAGGACATCGAGATGGTGCAGGAGGTCGTCCGAGCCATCCGGGCGGCGGGCGCAAAGGCCGACGGTTCCTGCGGCATCCACATCCACATCGGCCTCGGCGAGCACACCCCGCAAAGCCTGCGGCGGCTGGTGAACATCGTAAACGCCAAGGAAGACCTGCTAACCATGGCCTTGGGTATCACGCCCACCCGACGTGAGCGCTGGTGCCGCCCGATTGAGCCGGGGTTCCTCGCCGAACTGAACCGGAGCAAGCCCACATCGATGGAAGCCTTCGCCCGGCTCTGGTACGCCCGCTCCGGCGGTACAAGCTCCGACTGGCGGCGGTGCGCGGAGCGGCACTACGACCACAGCCGTTACCATCTGCTCAACCTCCACGCGGCCTTTTCTACCGAGCGGCCCGCGCACACCATTGAGTTCCGGGCCTTCAACGGCACACTCCACGCAGGCGAGATAAAGGCGTATATCCAGCTGTGCCTCGCCATCAGCGCACAGGCGCTGACCAGCAAGGCCGCCAGCCCCACGCGCCCGGTTACCGATAACCCGAAATATACCTTCCGGTGCTGGCTCCTCCGGCTGGGCTTCATCGGAGACGAATTTGCCACCGCGCGGGAACACCTGCTCAAGCGCCTGCCCGGCGACGCGGCTTGGCGGCGGGCTTCCTGACACAGGGAGCCACCGGCATAGCTTTCAAATCCACCCGCCTGACGAGGGCCTTTGGCACAGGCCGAAACCCCGAAAGGGCTCGCGGGAGCCACAGCTTCCAAATCAAGCCGCGCACAGCGCAGGGAGGACACATTATGAACGAGCACACCTACTGGAACAGCAAGGGCGAGGAACAGGCCAAGTACGACGAGATGCAGGCGGCGGACTTCCCATACACACAGGCTTCGAAATCCCTGTTCCACAGCTACTACCGCTATTACAACGACGGCGACCTGCCCGGCTGGGCAAGAACCCGCTGGGACATTACCAAGTACACCTTCGACTACGGTTACCGGCAGCGTGTGCTGACCGCCGCAGGCGAGGAGGAGTTCGAACGCCGGGTCACCGAGAGGATTCAAATCGAGTACCGCCGCTTTCAGCGCACACACACGCCCGCCTGACGATGGCCTCCGGCACGGGCCGAAACCCCGAAAGGGGTCGCGGGAGCCACAGCTTCCAAATCAAACCGCGCAAAGCGCAAGGAGGAACACCTTATGAACCCCAAACACATCCGGGCCTTTTACATCGGCCATCAGCGCTTCCACGTGACCGACCGGGGCGACGGCACACTGCAGGTCAGCAGCATCCATCCCTACGACGAGACTGACTACCATTGGGCTTATCAGGCTTCCAAATCCTGCTGGCACATCTGCCGCGAAGGCAGGAAGGTCAGTGTGCTGGCCAGCATGGACGGCTCTGATATCGCCCCGGAGAGAGTCGCGCAGTTTCTACTGAAGGCCGACAGCGACGCACAGCTGAAGCCCCGCCGCGCCATCTGGTGAGCTTTGAAATCAAGCGGGCGGGAAACACAGGCACCGCTTGACTTTCCCGCCCCGCAGAGTGATGAATGTCACACCCCCAGAACGAAATACCAAGGAGGACACAACCATGTGCATCATTTGCGTTTCCAAATCCGGCGTTCGCCAGCCCAGCGACATCACCCTCCGCGCCATGTTCCGGCGCAATCCCCACGGCGCAGGCTACATGTACGCCCGCGACGGTAAGGTCACCATACACAAGGGCTTCATGAACATCGAGGATTTCCTCGCGGCGGTACACGCCGAGCAGTTCACCCCGCAGGACAGCGTGGTCTACCACTTCCGAATCAGCACACAGGCGGGCGTAAACGCCGCCATGACGCATCCGTTCCCGCTCTCAAATCAGCCGAGGATGATGCGCTCACTCGACCTGACCTGCCGCTGCGGCATCGCACACAACGGAATCATCCATCTGACCTCCGACCCGGACAACAAGCGCTACAGCGACACAGCCATTTTTATCACCGACTACCTCTCCAAAATCATCCGCAAGAAAGCCGACCTCAGAGACCCGGTTACACTGGAGCTCATCTGGCAACTGGCCAAGTCCAAGTTCGCCATCATGGACAACTCCGGGTACATCGCTACGGTCGGACACTTCATCGACGATCACGGCCTGCTCTTCAGCAACGACAGCTACCAGACCGGCTGGTGGTATTGAGCCGCCAGCTTCCAAATCAAGAATTGCCGCCTGCGGGCGGTTTTTCTTGTTGCGCACGTTTGCCGCACGTTGGCGCGTGTCGGGCTTTCAAATCAAGGGCGGGGAAGGATTCGGCCTTGGCGGTGCGGGCCGCACGTGGGGCCAACGTCGGCGCGACGTGGGCAAAGAAAAAGCGCCGGGCAAATTGCCAGACGCTTTCAAATTCTGCTGCGCTTACTTGTCTACGACGCACTCGGCGATCTGTATTCTGCCGTCAGTGCCGGTCTTGAACATGATGATCGCCGCGCCGTCCGCCGCCCGGTACTTGACGTAAAAGGGCTGTGTCCACAGCTCCGTAAGGCCGGTAAGCCCGAGGACGCTCCGAAGGAGCACCGCAGGGCTGTACCCGGCGACCGCGTATGCGGTTGACGGGCGAAACAGGAAAAGCCGCCCGGCTGGACGGCTTTTAAATCGGCGATTGCCTATTACTTTTTCAGTATGTCGATGGCGTACTGCGGCGTGTTTTCCTTGACTCGGAAGCGGATCACTACGGTTCCGTCCGACACATCGTACCTTGCTTCAAAGGGCTCATACCACAGGGTGGTCAGTCCCGGACAGTGTTCGTGTGCGTCTAAACGACATGCTTCCCAATCCGTATTGACCGGGTACTGCAGCCACAACCTGTACAGTTCCATCAGGTAGTCAAGCTGTGCGTCCGCTTCGATCTTCTGAATCGCCTGCTCGGCAGGCAGGGCTTTGAAATCCTTCTGGTGCTGTGGCTGAAGGCAAGCCCAATGCGCCAAAGGCTTGGGCGCTCCCATGAAGGCCATCTTCGCTTCGTCTGTGCCACAAAGGTCGCAAATCATGATGTCATAGCTGCGGCTCAATGCGTTGGTGTACAGCCGGTCGCCCAGCTTCATCGTGTGTTCGCCGCAGCGCGGGCAGCGGGTATAGGTGCCCGCTTCCTGTGCCGCCTTGATTTCTGCCATGCGCTCCTGAATCGTCCTCATTTGGCATCCTCCTCGCTCTGCTGTGTTTCGTCAGTTCCTGAATCGGCCTGTACGTTTTCGCGCTGCTGCCTGCGAAGCTCTGCGTATTTCTGCCTGTGCGCATCCATCTTTGCAGTGGTACGGAAGGCGGCGAAGCCATGCAAGTGATCAAGCAGGACGCTGCGCAGTTCCTTGTATTCCGCGCCGCCCAGCCCCAGCTGGAGGAGGAAGCCCCGGCAGAAATACTTCATCTCGCTGTCTTCCGGCTCAATCATCACAGTGTTCACCCGCGTGGTGGCTTTGGCCTTATCGACGATGGCCGTCAGGAGCTTGGCATAATGCTGCCAGCTGGTGGGGTCGTTCTCGTCGTGCGGGAAAACCAAGCCGATGCGCCCATCTTCCAAATCAATGCCCTTGATGAAGCCGTGGTCAATGCTCTCACGCAGGACGCGCTCCAGAATCGGCAGCTCGGTCAAGGCATCGCTCTGCAGTGTGGTGATGACCTCGGGTTCGATCACGATGTCCCTGCTTCGTGTCATCTCGCAAATCAGGCGCTGCCTTGCGTACAGCGTGCGAATCAGGTTCTTGAGCCCCGTGGGCGTGAAGGAGGAAAGTGGGAGGAAAACGCAGGTGTGCGTAATGGACTCGTCGGCAGCCGCTTCCAAATCAGGCGTTGTCTTTTCGTCAGGCTGTTCTTCGATGCTCTCCGCTGCGGGCTGTTCCATCATAGGGATCGGCTCCGTAATGTAGCCGTGCTCCAGCAGCCAGCCCGTGACCGTCAGCAGTTCAAGGTGCTCACCGATGATCGCGCCGTCGCGCTCGATGGTCAGGTTGCCTACGCGGTAGGCGTATGTCGGGGTGCCCATGTACCGGCACTCAGCTCCGAGACGTTCGGCCAGCGCGTATGCCATTGCCTTGCGGTTGTTTGTGGTGGTTTCTACTCTCATGGGGATACCTCCTCGTTTTTATCGCCGTTCAGCGTGACGACATTAACGCTCTCATGTCCCAGAAAGTCAACCGCATGGCGGCACACATCGCGCTTTATTTTTGAGAATCTGTGCCAGCCCGCGAATTGCACCGTCCACATCTCCGGAAAGCGCCTGACCGCGCAGCGTCAGGACGACCTGCCGGAGCAGTTTGCTTCGGTACGCTTTCAAATGCCGCAGGAATTTCTCTTTTGACATACATCCTCCAAAAGCAAGAACCACGCCGGTGCTTGTGTGTCCGTGCGTGGCTCTTTTGATTGTGTTTCGACAGTTTACAGTATAGCACAGGTACTTACTCTATTTCTATCAAAAACACTATAGGGTTTATGCAGGTACATGAATTTCCCGCAGTGCTTTGCCATGAAGCAGGAACACATTTGCCGTGGTGTAGTTCATGGACACCGCGATCTCCTCCCAGCGCTTATAGCACAGATACCGTAGCTCCAGCACCATTTGATACTCCGGAACAGTAACGGCTTTGATTGCAGCGGTAATTTCCTTTTTCAGATCCACCAGCCTGTCGATGTCCTCGTTGATCTCCTGTTCCAGATCAATGATCTTCAGGATTGTACTCTCCATGTGCTGGAGATTCGGCGAAGAGCTCCGCGGCATATCGCTGATGGTTGATGTGGCCTTAGTTGCCAGCGCCCGAAGGTTGAACACCTGTTCCAGCTTGGCGTCAATTCGCTGATCCAGCCGATATGCCTGACCAAGATATTCTTTAGCAGTCATTTTTGCACCTCCAGCTGTGCTTTTACGGCGTTCATCAGTGCCGCCTGTGTCGTGTCCTTCCGTTCCAGCGCGGAGAGGATCTGTTCGTCAATCGTGTTCTCGCACACGATGTGGTGAATCACTACGGTGTCGGCCTGCTGCCCCTGCCGCCACAGGCGGGCGTTGGTCTGCTGGTAAAGCTCCAACGACCACGTCAGCCCAAACCACACCAGCGTGTTGCCACCGGCCTGCAGGTTGAGTCCGTGCCCGGCAGAAGCCGGGTGGATGCAGGCCACAGGGATTCTTCCGGCATTCCAGTCGGCGATGTCCGCGCGCGTCCTGATCTCCCGCACGGAAAAGCGCTCCCGAATCCGGGCAAGGTCGTGCTTGAACCAGTAGGCCACCAGTACAGGCTGTCCATTGGCGGCTTCGATGATATCCTCCAAGGCATCCAGCTTCCGTTCGTGGAAGAACAGCGCCCGGTGCTCGGTGGAGGGAGGGGCTTCAGCCCCGACTAAGCCGCGAGGACACGTCGAAGACGTACCGCAGGGGCTATACCCGGCGACCGCGTCAGCGGTTGACGGGCGATCCACGTAGATGCCGCCGTTCGCCATCTGGCACAGTTTATTCGACAGGGACGCTGCATTGACCGCATCGATCTGTTCCCCGCGCAGGGAGGTGACAAGTTCCCGCTTCAGTTCGTCGTAGGTGTCACGCTCGGATCGGGACAGCCGGACAGGCACACGGTTTGAAATGCACTCCGGCATCTGCAGGAAGTCCACGCTCTTCATGGAGATCGTGATATCGCCGATCAGTCCGTAAATCTCGTCTTCAGCGCCGGGGCGGGGCTTCCACGAGAACACCTGCTGTGCGTTGCGGCGATCCGGTAGGAAGAACAACTCGCGGTACTTGGTAATGAATCGTCCCAGCCGCTTGCCCATATCCAGCAGCCGAAACTCCGCCCACAAGTCCATCAGGCCGTTGCTGCTGGGCGTGCCAGTTAATCCGACAATGCGCTTCACCTTGGGGCGCATCTTCATCAGCGCCCGGAACCGCTTTGCTTGATAGCTCTTGAATGAGGAAAGCTCGTCGATTACAATCATGTCGTAGTCGAAGGGCAGCCCGCTTTGTTCCACCAGCCACTGTACGTTTTCCCGGTTGATAATGTGGATCAGCGTGTCCTGCCGGAGGGCGGCGCGGCGCTCGGCTTCTGTGCCTACGGCGACAGAGCAGGTCAGGCCGTGCAGGTGATCCCACTTCTGAATCTCGTCTGGCCATGTGTCCCTCGCCACGCGCAGGGGCGCGATCACCAGCACTCGGCTGATCTCGAAGCGCTCCAGCGCCAGCTCCTGAATGGCGGTCAGGGTGATCACGCTTTTGCCGAGACCCATCTGCAGAAATACAGCTGCCGTTGGGTGGTCGATAATAAATTGTGTGGCGTATTTCTGATAATCATGGGGCTGATACTTCATCCAGCATCCCTCCAATCTGTTCTGTGTTGTCGATGATGAACACTCGAAAGCCGAGCCGTTCCAGCTGTGCCTTGCGCGTCAGTTGAAGCGGACGGGGCTTTTCGCCGGGGGCTTTCAATTCCGCGAAGGCCACGTGCCCGCCGGGCATCAGGATGATGCGGTCTGGCACACCGGCAAGGCCGGGACTGATCCACTTGAGGCACAGGCCATGGCGTTTTCGGACAGCTTCGACCAGCCGTTTTTCTATATCTCGTTCCCGCATTTTCATGGTTCCTCCATATGTGTGACGGTCGATGACGGTCTCTCCCAAAACTTCCTTATAGGTAAATTTCACTGCGTTTTTCCCTATATGGAACTTCCCGCTGAGAGTGTAACGACCGTCACACTACCTATTTATAGGTATCAGTCCAGAAAGTCATCGGTGCGCAGCATAAGCCCACGAACTACACTACCTTTGCGCGTTCGATGCCGCGTAAAGCCCTCGTTCTCCAGCGCCGTGTAGAAATCGGTCGTGGAACGGGTATACTCGCCGCACTCCGCGCAATACTGACGGTATGCCGTATAAAGCGTCCCCGACTGTTCGGTCAGTTCCTTTCCGATATCGCAGCGATCCGTCAGGAAATGTCCCAGCCAGTCGTTTTCCCCACGATATGCCTTGATAGCTTCCTGCACACACACCGGTAAGTCGATTTTGAATTCGGCATCGATCACGCGCACAGCGCCCTCGATCATCCATTTCAGAATCGCACCCCCGGCATTGGTGAACAGGTAATCGGCATAGTTCTTGCTGTCGCTCTTGCCATCGATCTTGGCAGCGAAGGGAATCACGATCAGACGCCGCCATGTGCCGTCGTCGATAGCGCCCACACGTGGCAGGTGGTTGGTGTACAGAATCAGGGTGTGACTCGGCTCAAAGTGGAACGGGTCTTTGTATTTTTTCTCGGCTTCGATGGGGTCAGTGGAACACAGCTGTTTGACAATGGATGTGTTCAGGCGCATCCCTTCCTCAAGCTCTGACGCGATCAGCATGCGCTTGCCCTTGGCTTCGGCCATTTCCGGTTTCACATTCCGTTTGCAGCCGACCGTCAGCGCATCAGCGGAAATCTTCCCGCCATAGCTCCCCAGAACACGAGCCAGCACGTTCCAGAATGTGCTTTTGCCGTTGCGCCCATCGCCATACGCAATGATCAGGGTCTCGGAGAACACCTTGCCGACCAGTGCCATACCGGCGATCAGCTGAACATAGTCGATCAGTTCGGGGTTCTTACAGAAGATCGTGTTCAGCGCGTCCCGCCAGAGCTCTGTGCCTTCGTCGCCGGGAGCGACCGCCGTGACCTTGGTAACAAAGTCTTCCGGGCAATGTTTCCGCATGGAGGTAAGGCCGCGCCGCAGGTCAAGTGTGCCAGCCGGGGTATTGAGTGCGAACGGATCTGCGTCCAGCTCCTGCGAGGAGATTAGCAGCAGCGCCGGGGCCTCGTTCAGCACATATCGGATATTTTTAGATGCCCGGTAGGACATGGCGAGCTGGTAATAGCGCTTTGTCACGTTGTACCATGCCAGCGTTTTATGCTGTTCCTCGTCCATCATGGCCAGAGCCTTTTTGGCAGACAGCGTTTCGACCAGCTCTGCGCCGCCGTTATCCAGAAGCACTTTCCACGCGGCGTTCATAGCTTCTTCGGCTTCAGCCAGCTGGAGGTCGGTCAGTTCATGCACAATGCGATGTGCGCCGGGAATGTCCTCATTCCAGCAGATGCCGTCATAGCACAGATAATCGGTGGCTCTGGAATAGCGCAGGCGCTCATAGAACACGTCGGCCAGCATGCGGGCTTCGCCCACGTCCGTATCGTCGGAAGGCCGGAAGGCGAAATCGCTCGGGGTCTCGGCGTTGTATTTCTCCGGCGGGACATAATCCGGCTGGCTTCTGATCCGCTGATAAAAGCTGCGGGCACTACGCCAGATCGTCGCCAGTTCCTCGTCCGACAGCGGCGGGTCACACTTGGCGGCTTCCTGAAGGAACAGGTCGTGGGTCTGGTCTCTGTCGCCATAGCGCTTGAGAATCTTGCCCGCGAACACAGACATCGTCCGGTTGCGGCTGCCCTCCTGAATCACGGCGCGGCCTTGGGGTGTGCCATCCGGCAGATTGGCGAAGCCGTCCTCCTCGGGGTAGTAGCGCTCAAGGCACTCGTTCAGCGTGATGGTGCCGGGAAAGAAATCGACCTCCGGGTCGTCCGTGCCAAAGAAGAAGCGAGCTCCGTCCAGCGCCTGCGCGTCGAAGTGCGGGAACAGCGCGTTGAGCTGCGCCTTCATATCGGCATAGTCTTTCACATCGGTGGTCGGCTCAATGGCGAACAAGCAATGGAATCGCGGCCTTGCGGATTTCTGATCCTTGGGCTTCATATGATGGCGACTGAAGTGAATCGCCAGCGGCACATCCGGGAAGTTGCGGCGAACGTCGTCCGGGGTGATCCATTCGTGCTCATGGTCGGTATGGTCGTTATCGCAGTCCATGCCGAGACAGTTGCTCGTGATGAAGTTGCCGCCGCTGCGGTAGCTGTTCTTATATTCGGCGCATACATAGTCGTGCCTGACCGCTTCCCGCAGACCGGCAGCATCCGTGACCTCGTGCCGGTATGGATATAAACAGTTGCCCCGGACGCCCATGGAATCCGAGGAGTAGATCGTAATCACTGGTTTGTAACCTCCTTCATATCCTCATCGAAGTAGCGGATCTGCATAGCGCGTTCTCCGGCTTTGGCAATCTCACGTTCCATACCGAGCGTGATACGGTCACCGAAAACCCAGAGCTCGACACACTTGGTCAGCATGACCTGCCCCATGAACAGGCCGAGCACCCGGTCTGCCGGATTGCGGTCGTCCAAAAATCGGGTGAAGTAGATGTGCGGCGCGATAGGGATATAGCCCTGACGCACAGCAAACCGGCAATACCGAATCGCCCGGCGCTCGTTATTCAGCGGGTCATCCGCGTAAGGACTGCAGATGAACACAATGGGGCGATATGCCTTCATTGCGGAGGACGACGGCTGTGCCGCACGCCGCTCCGCTTCGATGTTTGTGAAGGCTTCATACGCGGTCGGGTCGTAATAGCCTTCCTTGTTGTATTTGCTGAATTTCATTCGTCAACTCCGCCTTCCATCAGGAACGCCACGGACGCACGCGTCGTGCCGAACTTACCTGCATTTGTCATGGCATACCATTCCAGATGGCGCTTGCGCTGCTGATAATCCGGGACGGCCAGCAGCAGACCGATGTCGACGGTTTGTAAAAGGTCAAGCATGGCAATCTGATCGTCGCGGAGGTAGGGACGAATGCTCTGTCCCTTTTCCAAGCCGTGTGCTTCCCGGAACTGTTTTGCCGACATTCCGATCACGATGCGGTTGAGCATGTCGCATTCGTTGGAGTAGTGGTAGGGCTTCGCGTCCGGGTGGAGCAGACGAATCTGCGCTGTCAGCTTCGGGAACTGTTCACGCGCCGAAACCAGTGCGCCGATGAATCGCTCCATTTCGTTGAATCGCTTGATATAAAACTCCTTGAACCGGGCTGCCTTTTTGCCGGTAAAGCCCATGACCAGCGCGGTGAAGCCGTCCCGCGTCATGGCATAACAGCGCTGCTTTCTGCCGCGCACATCGGTGTAGCTAATCGGTGCAAAATTGCACCGATTGAATTCGGCACTGTAGCCGGAATCATCAGAGAGAATCTGGTCGATGCTGCGCAAAACCTCTCTGTGCCCCTTTTCAAAGGCATCTGCCACAAAGCGACTGTCAACCAGTGCAGTATCGTTGTAGTCAGCAAACATACCGTGTTCATCCATAGGGATCAGCTGCTTCATTTTCACATGCCTCCTTTGTGCCTGGGGCTGTTGCTGGCGGCATTCCAGCGCTTGCGGCTGCATTCCGCGCAGCAGACGCCCGTGCCGAACAGATCCAGCTGCCCTTCATCGTCGATGACGTCGTTCAAATCGACGGAAACCTCCTGCCCACAGTCGGGGCAACGGGTGAACACATTCTCGTCGGTGATCTCGGTCAGCAAGGTTGTGCTCTCATCGAGCTGGGATTTGACATAAAACATATCGTGGAAACCTCCCTGTGCGTGATAGAGCAAAATGCCCTTCGCTTTCCTGTTCGGACAAGCGAAGGGCGAATGTGGACACGGGTGGTCAATCTTTTTTATAGAAATCGGTGGCATAGCCGTCGGCGCGAAGCTGCAAGCCCGGAGCCCACGGCGGCGTTCTGCCCATCTGCTCGCACACGGCTTCCAGCGACATACGGGGATCGACCTCGATAATCAGTTCGTCGTGGACGTGTGCCACAATGGAGCAGCAGCGCAGCGTCTGCATGGCGTAGCACAAAACGTCGCGGCTGATCGCCTGCACGATGTTCTCCACGAATTTCGGGCCATAGCTTTCCAGACGATCCCATTGTCGGGCAGCGCTCAAGCCCATATAGGTCGCGGCGGGGCTTCCAAATTGGTTCTTGCCGATGCGCGGCTTCACATAGGACAGCTGCCGACCGGAAGGGAGCGTAATAAACAGCATGCCGGACTGACAAGTGAAGCGAATGCCGTGCGTCTCAGTGGAGGACTTCACGCGGATCGCCGTCATGACCGCATCATCGACCGCCCACCAGAGCTTTACGATCATGGGGTTTGCTGTGCGCCAAGCGTTCACCAGCGGCTTCAGTTCTTCCTCCTGCAAGCCCATTTCGAGTGCGCCCATAGCTTTCAGGGCACCAACCGAGCCGCCGTAACCGAGCGCCAATTCAGCAATTTTTCCTTTTTGCCGCAGGTGACCATTGATGCCGTGCTTCTCGACCGGCACACCAAACATCTGACTGGCACTGGCGCAGTAGATATCCTTCCCGTCGGCGAACACCTGCTGCCGCCAATCCTCACCAGCCAGCCACGCGATTACGCGGGCTTCGATGGCCGAGAAGTCGGCGACGAAAAAGGTATGGCCGGAGCGGGGCACAAAAGCCGTGCGGATCAGCTGGGAAAGCACATCCGGGGTGGAATCGTAGAGCATACGCACCCCGTCATAGTCTCCGGCGCGGACGATGGCACGCGCCTGTTCCAGATCGGGCATCTTGTTCTGGGGCAGATTCTGAAGCTGAATATTCCGGCCAGCCCAGCGTCCAGTTCGAGCGCCGTAGAATTGAAAGCATCCGCGTACACGCCCATCGGCGCAGACCGTCGCTTCCATAGCCTGATACTTTTTGACGGAGCTCTTCGCCAGCTGCTGCCGGAGCACAAGCACAGACCGCAGTGGTTCCGGGGCGGTCTTGAGCAGTTCAGCGACCTGCTTTTTACCGAGCGTTTCCGTTTCCAGTCCGTTATCGGCAAGCCAGTCCTTCATCTGCTGCACGGAGTTCGGGTTTTCCAGCATGGTCAGTTCCTGCAGCTTGGCAGTCAGTTCCTCATGAGAGCGTTCGTCGATGGCGATGGCGCTGCGTACCAAGGTCATGTCCACGGCAATGCCTCGGTCGTTGATCTGCTGGTCGAGGTGGTACTGATCCCACACCGTGTCCGGCACAGGGTATTTCCGCAGCCGCTCCTGAATGGACATTTCGGTTTCCACGTCGCGCAGATTGTAGGCTTTGAAGGCATTCCATTTGTCAGGCGCGTCGGCGGGCAAATGCCACTGTCCGTCCTTGCCCGGCACACAGAAATATTTGATGAGGTCTTTGCCTTCCGTGAGCTTTTGCTTATCCAGCCCCAGCGCAAAACCCGCATCCTTCAGGGACAGCGGCAGACCAAGATAGGCTGACCAGACCATGGTGCAATGCCAGCCCACTGGATCGAGATAGCCCATACAGGGATCGTCAGAGGTAGAGTAGTGTTCGTTGTGAAGCGGATAGCTGTTTCGGCGCAGCCACTCAGACAGGCAGACGCGTTCAAAGTTGGCATTGAATGCCCATTTGTTTACGGTATCGTCCGTTAGCGCGTCGATCACTTCGGGTGGGATCTGTTCACCCTGTGCCAGATCAACTACCTGTACCGGGCTGCCGTCAGCGCTGAAGCCAAGCAGCAGAATGTCAAAGTCGGGGCTTTCCACATAGCGATAAACCGAGGATTTTCCTAAATCGACGCTGTTGTACGTTTCCAAGTCGAGGGATAGTGTTTTCATATAGAACCTCCTGCGAAAAGGGCGGCGATGAAACACCGCCGCCCCGTTGGGTTACTTGTCGTTGGTTTCCTTGAGTCGGCATTTCTTGGCTCGGCGTTTCGAGATCAGATCGTAGATGAAGCCGACCAGGAAACCGATCAGGTTTCCGATTGTCGTTCCGATGGACACGGAAAAGCACGCGAGCAGCATCAGGTGTTCAAATTCCGTCATAACGCACACCTCCGTCAGGACAGGAAATCCTCGTCGTCATCCGCGAAGTCGCTCTCCGCAGAAGCCCTGCCGCCCAGAGGTTCGCCGTCACGAATCTTCTGCAGGTTGTTCAGCCCGCAGGCGATGCCGCGATTGCCGTTCGAATTGAAGGCGTAGAAGGAGATGCTGGCGCGACCGTACACGCCGGAGTAAACCTCGCTGCGGGTCAGGATGGGATTGCAGTCCGCATCCACGACACCGGGGGCAGTGGCGCTGTTGGCGTTGACAAAGTAGCTGTTGGCATAAGCCGGATCGTCGGGGCGTTCCGTATCGCCGTCGCGCAGGGGGTTCTTGATGGCTACCAGCGGGGGCACAGTCTTGCCGTTGCCGCGCAGCTTGCTCTCGCCGTCATGATAAGCGGCATCGATGGCAGCCTTGATCTTGCGAACGGTCGCTTCGTCGGATTTGGGGATGATCAGGGAAACGGAGAATTTCGGGGTGCCGCCGTTGATGCTCTTGGCGTCCCAAACGTTGCAGTAGCTCCAACGGGTGTCCTTGCCGGTGATAACTTTGGTGGGATTGATATTCTTAGCCATACAGATGTACCTCCAATCAATTGTTGGCGAAGTCGTTCTTCGCGTTTGTCATTTCGGGTCTTTTGTCGCTGGCGGGGACGAGCACAGGCTTACCCTGCGGGCGCTCCACCAGACCGGAGAGTAGTGTGGCAAACTGCTTCTTGCCGAGCAGCTTTTCCATGGCGGTAATGCTGAGCAGCTTGTGCTCGTAGGGGTCGTGGCCGGTGCCGCTGACGATCTGTGCCACGGCGGTTTCGTCGGTATACCTGCGGTTCGACCTGCCTTCGACCAGCTTCCAGCCGTGGAAGCGTGTGCCGTGAAGGGCTGCGTTCAGGGCGTATTCCTTGACGTCGCCTGCCCAGCTGATCAGGTCGCCCAGCTTATCGAGGATTACGGCGATCTCTTCGTCGGACAGCGTGGGTGGCAGTTTGAAATCGTGCTGTGCCATGGCAAGGTTGGCTTCTGCCCGTTTCCGGCAGATGTTGCGCAGCTTACAGAATCGGCACCAGCTACCTGCGTTCAGGTCGCCTTCGCCCTTGTAGGCTTGATCGGCCAGCGGGCGAAGCGTGTTCTCTGCCCAATCCAGCAGGTCAGTCTTGGAAATCGTGTCCGTACTGATGCTGGCGAGCCGGGGCTGGTAGATGGTCGTGACCACAGTGTCGATGTCGTACAGCTCGCCGAACATATCAAGCGCACCGAGGGCGTATAGGCGCATCTGACTGTTGCCTTCTGCCGAAACGAGCACCCCGGTTCCGTACTTGAAATCGACCACGTGGAGCGTACCATCCGCGACGATGACCGCGTCACCTGTACCGTAGCCGTCCTTCACCCAGCGGGAATAGTCCAGCTTCTGTTCCAGCATAACGATGGGATCGGAGCAGGTTTTCCGAATCTCCTCCAGCAGTTCCAGCACGAAGGCCGCATAGCCGGTAGCTGCATCTTCCATGGTGCCGTCGTAATACTGAAGGCCGATGGAGGTATCTAGAGGGTTGTGTGCCTCCATGCCCAGCAGCTGCCGGAGCTTGAATTCGCACAATTCGTGAGCTTCGCTGCCCTCGGCGGCATAGATGCTGCCATTGTCGGGAATGCGCTCGGTCAGCCTGGCCGAAGGCGGGCAGTTCAACCAGCGATGGCTGGCTGATGCTGAAAGTACAGCGTGGTTAGTCATCCGCGCCAACCTCGGTTCCGATTGCCTGTGCCTCAAGAAGCAGATCCGCATAGTCATCCGGGTTTACAGCGGAGAGCTGTGCCGCACCGTAGCGTTTGAGCAGTGCGCGTACCTGCACTCCGTAGCCCGCTGCGCTCTTGGCGGCCAGTTCGGCACGGACTTCCTCTTTGGTGATGGGCTTGGGTGCCGGTTCTTCCTTGGCGGGCTCTTCACTGGAGAACAGCTGCGTCAAGGAATCCGCCACACTGTTCAGCGCCGCCGCCGCGTTCCTAAGCTCGCCGATTGCGATTGACAGTTCGTTCATGCGGGACATGTGTGCTTCCTCCTTCCTTGTGTTGACTCTGATTGGGACTGTACTTGGCCATCTTTTCCACCTCCGTTCCGGCGCTGTAGCGTCCTTACACCTTCCTGTTCGGACAGGCCGGAACGGAATGTGGACATTTGGTCAGGAATTTTCTTCGATTTTCTTTTCAAGTCGTACAGCGGCACGCTTGACGAGCTTCAGCACACCGGAAGGGTCTTTTCCTAGACGCCGGGCAAGCTCACGGGCGTTGTACCCAGCATTGATGAAGCCGGTCAGGATATCGCGGTCGGAATCGGACAGGGCTTTGAAGGAAGCATCGTGTTCTTTGGTAAGGTAGATGCTTTCCGGCGTTTCTTCCGATAGCAGCCATGTGCTCTGCATCTCGTCGCCTTCAGCAGATGAATCGTCGAACTGGTCAAGGTGAACGACCGTCATACGGCGGCCTGCACGGATGGCTTCCTGCTCCCGGTAAAAGCGTTTGTACTCGGTTTCAAATTCACTGTAGGCAACCGTGAACTGTGCTGCGCGTTCCGGGTCAAAAGGAAACAGATAGACGATTCCATCGTCGAAGTCGATGTAGACCTGACCCTTGGGGCAAGGCTGCTGTGCCAGCTGGTGCATGAAGGCCTTCCGACTGATCAACTTGGCGGAGGTATCGGTCTCGCAGAGGTAATGCTTCATTGGCTTGAATTCGCGGGACAGCTTGGGGATGAAGGGAATTCGCTTTTGATTGGCCATGGTAATCGCTCCTTTTCGTTTTCAATCGTGGGTTGACAGAAAGCGAATGGAGCGAAAAATGCAGCCGCCCAGACGCTTTCTTGCATCTGCGGGAGCGGTCGCATCACTTTGAGACGCACCTAAATAAGGCCAGCCTCGAAATGAAGGATTGCTCCCTTATGGGCTGCACCTGCCGCTGTTCCTGCGGTCATGGCACAGGTCTTCCGGCGCAACGTTGGTGGTAGCTAATCGTCAGCGGGAGCGCCGTACAGGGAAACGGGTGTCTATTGCAACGGGGCCATTACACTTCGACACAATACGGAGAAATGGAGGAGTGCTTGAGGGGGTAGGGAACTTTTTCTCCCATATAGAAAAATGTGGAGTCAACGGTAGTTGGTCTTCTTTTTGAGTCCAGCCTGCGATGGCGTTTCAATTGATCCCCTCAACTCCTTTGGAGAGATGAAGTGGGTTTTGAACGAAAATCGTGCAAATCTCCAGCAATAAGCGATGAAAAAGCCGGAATCGCCCCCCCTACAAAGAATCTGGGGACAAAAAGACAGCCGCGATGGGGAGAGAGTTCACCCCTGTGCGTGGCTGTCTTTTCTTCGATGGCAGACTTTACTGCCAGCCTTGTAGACCGACTTCGCAGGTTTCACCTCCTCATGATCACATTCTATCACCGGAGTTAGTAAATCAAAAATCATCTCGTCTAGCATCAGGTGGCATCTTAGAAAAAGTTTTTATGATATGTTGTTTCGTACATTATTTGGTGGTATAATATGAATAATTAATGTGGGGGAGGTATATCCTGTGGGGAAAAGGCTATATGAGCGCATCCATATCTCTCCGGAAAAAACGCAGGAACTGGATATATCCGAGCTCTATGCTCTCGCCTTGGCAGATGACGAACAACAGTACAGAGTGGTCACTCAGCAGTACTTTTCCAAGGAGAAAGCCGTCTGCCCAACATGCGGAGGAACAAAAACACGCGTTTCCAAGATCGTCACCCGTAAGCTGAAAGACATTCTCCCCTCTGATGGTGAACATCGACGGGTAATTGATCTTGTGTTCGATCAACGTTACCATCGCTGCTGCACTTGCCAAAACCGTGTGTTCCCTGAAGATGTGTCATTCGCTGAACCGGGATGCCGATATTCCAATAGGCTCTCCGATTTGCTGGCAGAAGGGACACTCACTCATTCATATAGCAAGGTGTGCGCTTATTACGGTGTCCCTGCCTCGAAAACCTCGGTCGGGGTCATCATGCGCAGAATATTCCGGCATAGGTTAGGAAAACTACCGCCGCTCAAAACACCGATAACTTTGAGTGTATTCATGGTCAGTTACTTTGGGTATTACTATCCGGTTGTCCTGAATGTGGCTGATGAAGGTGTCTACTTCATCGACATTCTGGAGGAATCCAGCGAAAACGCATACAAGGCTTTTTTCAGCCAGTTTGAGGCTAATGAAGTCCAACGGATATTTGTGGATGCGGATGAACAGCTTATCAGCGCGTCGAGCACCATATTCCCGCAAGCACAAATCGTAATGACGGATGAATGCCTGTTGCGGTACATAAAAAACGCCTTCTGCGAAATCATTGACGCAGAAGGCAAGCACAGCGGAATACCACATCGATTCGATGTATTGACAAGGCGCAAGCCCTACTTGTTGGCAGGCGAATCGCGCCGAGTCCGGCATGCGTTGGAAACCCGGCCACGGCTCAGGGCGGCATATAATGCTTACCACGAACTTCTCACGCGATTGGATGCACCATGGACAACAGACACCATCTTGCAATGGATAGAGCAGTTGTCGGACTACCTTGACGATGAAGCTCCTGCAGGGGAAACGCTGGAGCCCCTATCGGAGTTTGATATCGTAAAGACCATTCTGGAACTGTATGAGCCACTGTTTGAAAAGTTTCAACAGATGGAGAGCAAGCCATCCCCGCACTATATCAGCGCGGTAACAGGCATCATTGATGAAGTAGCGAATATGCCCAAGTGCATTTATGATGTGCTTCGGGCGCGGATGACGCTTACGAGCGAACCGGTCATAGAGACCATCAACGACAGACCGTACAGAATCGGCATCCCGGTGGAGGTGCTAATTCAGGATATGAAGGCAATTACCGAACGGATTCATAAGGAGCGATACGGCGATGGATATCAATCAGAGGATTCAGCAAGTTGGAGTTAACATTCAAGAAAAAGCAGCGCTCATCTGGAATGTAGCCAATTCCCTTTTTGGCGCATACAAGCCCCATGAGTACGGCCTTGTCATTCTGCCCATGGTCGTTGTGAAGCGTTTCCATGATTGCCTGCTGCCCTATCACGATGCCATTGTTGAAACCAACAAGCGCATCCAGCATCTGGCCGTCAAGGATGTGTTTCTGCGCAAAGCGGCTGGCAACTACCGTTTTTACAACACCAGCGAATACACCTTTGAGAAGCTCAAAGCTGACCCTGATAACATCAAGGTCAATTTTGAAGCATACCTCAATGGTTTTTCCGATAACATCATCGACATTCTGGCGCGCATGGATTTCTTTACGCAGGTGGAGCGCATGGCCAATGCCGGTCTGCTCTATCAGGTGATCTCGGATTTCTGCGCAGAAAATGCCGATATGAAACCGGAAAAGATCTCTCCCGTGGACATGGGCTATATTTTCGAGAATCTCGTCCAGCGTTTCTCTGAAAGCTACGACGAAGAGGCCGGTGCTCACTTCACCAGCCGTGACATCATCTATCTGATGTGCGACCTGCTCACCTGCTATCCCGCAAATGAAAAGCGCGAAGGGCAGGCCATGACCGTATACGACATGGCCATGGGCACCAGCCAGATGCTCACCTGTATGGAAGAGCGCATGAAGCTGCTGGACAAGGAAGCACAGATCATCTGCTTTGGTCAGGAGATTAACCCCTTCACCTACGGCATCGCCAAGGCTGATATGCTTATCCGTGGCGGCAACCCGGACAACATGCAGTTTGGCGACACCCTTAACGACGATAAATTCGGAGACATGCAGTTTGACTACATCATCTCCAATCCGCCCTTTGGCATCGACTGGAAGCGCGAAGCCTCCGATATCGAGAAGGAAGCCAAGCTGGGCAACGGCGGTCGATTCGGCCCCGGTCTGCCTTCCAAGAGTGATGGCCAGCTCCTGTTTATGCTCAATGGCGTGGCAAAGCTGAAAGAGCACGGCCATATGGCGATCATCCAGAACGGCTCCAGCCTGTTCACGGGCGACGCAGGTTCCGGCCCCAGCGAGATTCGCCGCTATCTGATCGAAAATGACTGGCTGGATGCCATTGTACAGTTGCCCAACGACAGCTTCTACAACACCGGCATCGCCACCTATGTATGGTTGGTGACGAAGGACAAGCCGCAGAGCCACCGGGAACATGTGCTGCTTATTGATGCAAGCAAGTGCTTTGAGCCGCGCCGCAAGCCCATCGGCAACAAGCGTGTGGATATCAGCAAGGATTGCGATACCATGATCGTTGAAGCATTTGGTAACTATCGTGATGATGATTACGAGAAGACACTGGAAAATGGTCGCACCATTTCCTGCAAAACTCGTGTCGTAGATGCCGTGAGCCTTGGCTATAACAAAATTACAATCGAAAGCCCTCAGTTGGATGAGGATGGAAAACCCGTGCTGCGCAAGGGCAACCCCGTGGCGGATACCTCCAAGCGCGATACCGAGAATGTGCCGCTGGATCAGGATATAGACAAGTACTTCCAGCGCGAGGTGCTGCCCTATCGTCCGGGCAGCTGGATCGACAAGAGCAAAACGAAGGTCGGGTACGAGATTCCCTTTACTCGTACCTTCTATGAGTACGCGCCCATTGAACCGGCGGCAGATATTGCCAAGCGCATTGAAGCACATGAGCGCAGCCTGATGGAGAAACTCCATTTGCTGTTCGGGAATGGTGGTGACACTGATGCGTGACAGTCGTATTACTTGGCTGAGAGAAGTTCCAGACAACTGGCGAATTACGACTATCGGCTCATTGTATACATTACGCAATGAAAAGGTAAGTGACAAGGATTATCCGCCCCTCTCAGTCACCATGAAGGGAATCGTTCCACAACTTGAATCTGCAGCTAAAACGGATGATGGCGATAACAGAAAACTCGTCAGAGTGGGAGATTTTGCAATTAACAGTCGTTCTGATCGCAGAGGCTCTTGTGGAATATCCCCCTATGATGGCTCTGTCTCGTTGATAAATACCATCTTGACTCCCAGAGAAGCCATGCATCCGGGTTACTATAATTGGTTGTTCCATTCATCAGCGTTTGCTGATGAGTTCTATAAATGGGGGCATGGAATTGTTAACGATCTCTGGACAACACGCTGGCAGGAAATGAAACATATCGTTGTCCCTGTCCCTTCGATGGACGAGCAGAAAGCAATCGCTGCATATCTTGACGAGCAGTGCACCCTGATTGATGAAGCCATCGCCGAGGCAAAGGCCAGTATTGAGGAATATAAGGCGTGGAAGGCATCTATAATTACAGAAGCCGTAACCAAAGGAATTGATAAAAACATAGAGTTTCGAGAAAGTGGAATCGAGTGGATGAGCGAAATCCCCTCACATTGGCGGGTTTGTAGAATAAAAGACTGTGCAACGTTCTCGCCCGCATGCGATAGCAGTCATCTTTCACCCGATTCTGTTGTGACCTTTTCACCGATGGAATGCATCAAGAATGGATACTTCATCAATCGTGAAGAAACATATGGAAGTATCGCTTCTTCATACACGACGTTTCAAGAAGGAGATATAGCTTTTGCGAAAGTAACACCCTGCTTTGAAAATGGTAATATTGCCATAATGACAGGCTTATACAATGGGTTTGGATTTGGCAGCTCGGAACTGTTTATTTTGCGGGCAAAAGCTGTCGAAACACGATATCTATTCTACTTCTTACAAAATGAGAAATTTAAGCAATTGGCATGTTCCACTATGACGGGAACTGGCGGATTAAAGCGCGTGTCGGGTGTTTTCGTAAAAGATTGCTATATGCCGCTTCCTTCAGTAGAGGAACAGTTACTCATTGCAGATTATCTTGATAATATGTGCTATGCAATGAAGTTGGTTATTGATGAAAAGCATACGCTAATTGCTGAGCTTGAATCCTACAAACGCTCACTTATCTACGAGACTGTAACCGGCAAGCGAAAGGTGGAGTGAATATGGCTTTTACTGTTCAAGAACTCCTACAGCAGGCGCAAGATATTCGGGAAACCGAAACGCAGCGTCCTATTCCTGGCATGTCTATTCCACCATATATAAGCGGGAGTAAATTCAATAAATGGAAAGCCGACATGAAGATAATGATAACTAATATCCCCGATTCATGTCCGCTGAAACACGACTTTGAAAACGCACGGATTTGGAAAAAGGAATTTGCCAGCGCACTGGACGAAATGATTGGACTGCTTTCATCCTATTTAGAATGGCAGGAGGACAGCATTATGCTTGTTAAAGATAACGGAAAGCAGTATGATCTCTTTTTATCCCATGCCAACAAGGACAAAGTGGAATATGTAGATACTCTGTATGCTTCTTTGAATCAACTTGGTATTCGCATTTTCTATGACAAAGAAGTTTTGGAGTGGGGTGATAAGTGGAAAGATCGCATTCTGGAAGGTGTAGCAAAATCGGAATTCGCCATCATTGTTGTTTCCGACAATTTCTTTGGACGCGAGTGGACGGAAAAGGAGCTTTCCGAATTTCTCAATCGACAAGATAGTGAAGGAGAGAAGCTTGTCTTGCCACTTTTATACAATATCTTGCCACAAGCCATGACTTCGCATTATGCAACACTATCTGATATCCAGTATATTGAAAGCAAAAACTACACGCCTGATCAAATTGCGTTGCTCTTTGCACGGCAGCTTATTGGGAGATTAAGAAAAGGATAAAGGATGGTCTTTGGCATGAACGAGACAGAAAAGCTCTTTGAGAGCAAGATTGAAGAATTCCTCATTTCCGAAGAAGGTGGCTGGCAAAAGACTGATGACAGCGGCTTTCGCTCCGAGGAATACCGGGGCATGGCCTTGGATATCGTTGCGCTGACGGACTTTGTCAAGGCATCTCAGCCTCTGGCGTGGAAGCGTTTTGAACGCATGTGTACGATCAGCCCCATCCGCCAGTTCTATAAAGCCTTTGAAAGCGCCGTTCAGCAGCAGGGGCTTTTGGATGTGCTGCGCCATGGCTTCAAGCATCGCGGCGTGCAGTTCACCGTCTGCTATTTCAAGCCGGAGTCTACCCTGAATGAGATCTCCATCGCCAACTACCAGAAGAATATCTGCCAGTGCGTGCGCCAGTGGCACTATTCGGAAACGAACGTCAACACGGTGGATATGATGCTGGCCATCAACGGCATTCCCGTTGTTGCGCTGGAGCTGAAAAACCAGCTGACCGGGCAGACCATTGACGACGCGATTCGCCAGTGGCAGTACAGCCGCGACCCGAAGGAGCCGTCCTTCGGCTTCAATCGCCGCATCCTCGCTTACTTTGCGGTCGACCTGTACAATGTGTCCATGACCACGCAGCTTGCCCGCGAAAAGACGCGCTTCCTGCCCTTCAACCAGGGCTCCAACGGTGCGGGCAAGGATGGCGGTGCGGGCAATCCACCTTCAGAAGATGGCGATTATGTGACCGCTTATCTGTGGCGCGAGGTGCTGCAGAAGGACAAGCTGCTGGATATTCTCCAGAAATTCATCAGCCTTGAAAAGAAGGAAGAAAGGAGCAAGAATCCAGATGGCTCTCAGCGGATCGAGATCAAAGAAAAGCTGATCTTCCCGCGCTATCATCAGCTGGATGTTGTGCGCAAGCTGGTTGATCATGTACGCAAAAACGGAGCGGGCCACAACTATCTCATCCAGCACAGCGCAGGCAGCGGCAAATCCAACTCCATTGCGTGGACTGCCTACCGAATGGCCAGCCTGCACAACGATGCGAACGAGCCGATTTTCAATAGCGTGATCATCGTTACAGACCGCCGCGTACTGGATCAGCAGCTTCAGGCGACGGTCAGCGGGTTCGACCACACGCTCGGTTCCGTTGTAACGATTGATGAGAAAAAGAGCTCTGCTGACCTGCGCAATGCCATTAATGATGGCAAGCGCATCATCGTATCCACTATCCAGAAGTTTCCTGTCATCTACGATCAGGTGCAGGACGCTGTTGGCAAGCACTATGCTATCATCGTAGACGAGGCACACTCCAGCCAGACAGGCCAAAGTGCGTTGAAGCTCAAGAGCGCTTTGGCGGATGTGAATGACGCGCTCAAGGAGTATGCCGAACTGGAAGGCAAAAGCGAGGAAGAAATCGATAAGAAGGATATCTTCGTTCAGGAGATGCTCTCACAGGGAAGGCATGCAAACCTGTCCTTCTTTGCCTTCACAGCCACGCCAAAGGCTAAGACTTTGGAGATTTTTGGTGAGCCTATGCCGAACGGTAATTTTGTGCCATTCCATAACTACTCCATGCGTCAGGCCATTGAAGAGGGATTCATTCTGGATGTGCTGGCGAATTATACGACTTATAAGATGTGTTATCAGCTCGCCAAGAACACCCCGGACAATCCGGATGTGCCTACCGCAAAAGCAGTCAAGACCATACGGCGGTATGAAGAGCTGCATCCGCACAATCTGGACAAAAAAGCAGAGATCATCGTTGAAACCTTCCGCGATGTGACGAAGCACAGCATCCCCGGTGCCCATGGTAAGATGATGGTTGTTACGGCTTCGCGCCTTGCAGCCGTGCGCTATTATCATACCATCAAGCGGTATCTAGAAAAGAATCATTACGATGATGTCGAGATCATGATTGCTTTTAGCGGTTCGCTGAAAGACCCCGACATTCCGGATAGCCCGGAATATACCGAGAGCAACATGAACGTGGATAGCGCTGGCAATCCTGTTCGTGAGAGTCAAACTAAGGCTGTATTCCATGAAGAGGGCGATGTGCTGATCGTTGCAGAGAAGTATCAGACCGGCTTCGATGAACCTCTTCTGCACACGATGATTGTCGATAAGGAACTGCGTGATGTAAAGGCAGTGCAGACCCTGAGTCGGGTCAACCGTACATACCCCGGAAAGACGAATACCTATATTCTGGATTTCGTCAACCCGGTAGAGCGCATCAAGGAGGCATTCAGCCAATTCTATACGACCACCATTTTGGATGAGGAGATCAACTTTGACCTCATCTATACCACCCAGCGAATCCTGCACGAAAAGGCGATCTACACACAGGAGGACATCGAAAAGGTCACATCGATTTACTTCGATTCCGATGTGCGTACTGCCAATGGAACACAGGCAAAGATTTCTAATGCGCTGAAGCCTGTGGCAGATCGCTATAATGAGCTGAATCAGGAGGAACGCTATCAGTTCCGGCGCGAAGTTCGCAATCTGGTGAAGTGGTATAACTACATCAGCCAGATTACTCGTATGTTCGATAAGGAGCTGCACAAGGAGTTTATCCTCTGCTCTTACCTTGCCAAACTGCTGCCAAGCGACAAAACGGAGGATTTCAACCTCGATAACCGTGTCAAGCTGGAGTACTACCACCTTGAAAAGACCTTTGAAGGTGCAATTGAGCTGGAGGCTGGTGAAGGTGGACATTGGGAGCCGACTCAGCCCAAACGCGCAGGCAAAAAGGCTGAACGCCTCAGCCCACTGGAAGAAATCATCGAACGTATCAACGAAGAGTTCATGGGTGAATTCACAGATGCAGACCGCGTCATTGTTGACACGCTGTACAACAAGATGAAGAAAGATGCCGATGTTCATCAGGCAGCACAGACGGATGACAGGCAGGTATACGAGCGCAGCTTGTTCCCCACAATCTTCGATGATACTGCCATGTCCTCCTACGAAGAAAACATGGAAGCCTATCAACAGTTGTTCCTCGATGCGAAGAAGTATCATGCGATTCAGCAGGCATTGGCGGATCGGCTTTACAATGAGTTGCATGGAGCTGCGCATCAATAAACATGCAGCTTCTACTTCCTCAGCCTGCAAAAGGAGAGATACGATGAGCAAGATTACCGGAAAGGAACATCCACTGTTAAGCATCTTCAGTCATGAGTTCGATTTCCACATCCCGGAATATCAGCGTCCTTGTGCATGGACAACAGATGAAAGCGGTGTGCTGTTTGATGACCTCTATTACGCCGTCTTCCGCGACGCATCCATGGCGGATGACAGCACGTCCGCCAATTTCGACCAGGTTTTTGAGGCTTATTCACTCTCGAACGTAAGGAAGGTGCTGTGAAATGGCGACGCAGAAGAAAAAGGAGCTTGACCTGCACAGCTCCGCCGCGGAATATTTGACCTTTGTTGCCGCCACCGGCGAGAGCGACGTCAGCTTCGAGATGCGTTACGAGGATGAAAACATCTGGCTGACGCAGAAGATGATGGCGGCATTGTATGACGTGTCCGTCGCGGCAGTCAATCAGCACTTGAAGAAGGTCTTCGAGGATGGTGAGCTGCGCGAGGAAGCAGTTGTTAAGAAATACTTAATAACTGCCTCGGATGGAAAGAGCTATAACACCAAGCACTATAATCTGCAGGCTATCATTGCCGTCGGCTTCAAGGTCAATAACCAGCGTGCCGTGCAATTCCGTAAATGGGCGGGTCAGATCGTGAAAGACCACACCATTCAGGGCTGGACGATGGACGTAGAGCGCCTGAAAAAGGGGCATATGTTCACGGACGAATACTTCGAGCGGCAGCTTGAGCAGATTCGGGAGATACGGCTGAGCGAGCGAAAGTTCTATCAGAAGGTCACAGATCTGTACGCAACGGCGTTTGATTACGATAAGGACGCCAGAACGACCCGCCTGTTTTTCCAGACGGTGCAGAACAAGATGCATTTTGCTGTCCACAGGCACACGGCTGCGGAGCTCATCGTGGAGCGTGCCGATGCCAACAAGGAGCATATGGGGCTGACCACACGGGAGAATGCGCCGGATGGTAAGATTCTGAAAGCGGACGTGACGGTGGCCAAGAACTATTTAAGCGAACAGGAAATGCACTATCTGGAGCGCATCGTCTCTCTTTATCTGGACTATGCCCAATTGCAGGCGGAGCGTAAGATTCCCATGAGCATGGAGGACTGGGCGAAGCGTCTGGACGGCTTTTTGGAGTTTAACGGAAACGAGCTGCTGACGGGGCCCGGCAAGATCAGCGCGGAGCAGGCGAAGCTCCATGCGGAGACGGAATATGAAAAATATCGGATTATTCAGGATCGCCTGTATGAAAGCGATTTTGACCGTTTCCTTATGCTGGAACAGGAGGTGAACCACAAGCCATAAAATTTTGTTTCAAGAAACAGCAATACCAGATCGACACCGTCGAAAGCGTCGTATTACCTACGACCAGATCGAGGGTAGCTATGACAGCAGTATCTTCACTGCTGAAAAACGCAGTAAGACCTTCGACCAAGCATTCCATGCCGACAAAAGCCATTCAGGATTATGTCTTTACTGACGGCACAGCAGAGGATAGCGTTGAACGCCGCTTTGTCAAATCGCTGGATGGTTCGTAGGATGTTTTCATCTACGCGAAGCTGCCGAAGGGGTTTTCTATTCCTACACCTGTCGGGCACTATTCGCCAGACTGGGCAATCGTCTTCCACGACTCAGCTTCGCGTAGAGCGTATCTGCTATGTTTGACGGATCAAGAGGTTCTTCTATACCGGGAGCTTGCCAGCCTGATGCCAAAAGAAGCTCCATCGTCATTCCCACAAGGACAGCGGCGACTTCATGTGGTATAGACATCAGCATCTGGTGCAGGGTTTCATCTTCAGTGATGGTCTGCTTGGAATGGTAACGGTCATTGTAGAAGCATTGCTTCGAGCAGTAAACCTGCTTGGGCTGACGGGGCTCAAATGGTTTTTCACACGCTTTGCAGGGCCGCAATATATCCTGTACATCAGTGCTGTGGATTTCGTACCATCCAGCCCGGCAGCCGTCCGAGCAGAAGTGATCCTTCGTTTTGATTTCAGTGTTGCAAAACATACATGTCCGAATAGGCCGAGAACCCGACAAGCCATGTCTGGAACAGTGGGACTTGATGGTGTTTATTGAAATACCGGTTTCTTGGGCTATGGCTGACAGTCCTTTGCCTTCGCGCCGAAGCCGTTGGACCGTGGCGATCTCTGCTTGGTTCACTTCTCCAAAAGCCTCCTGCATTCAGGGCGAAAGATGCTTTTATCGCTGAAGCCGTATTTCTTGACCAGCACCTTGTCCATACGTCGGTAATCGGCAGGACTGATCAATTCCTGCTCAAGCCAGTTCCTCAGATAGTGAACAGAGAGCAGATAGTGGCTCAGCCGTGTATAAGCGTCATGACGTTCTTTTGTCGTTAAGTGTTGGATGCGGAATTCTTCGCCACCCCTGAGCACGGTCGGTTTCTTCTTTCTGGGCACACGACCACCTTCTTCAGGGGACGATCTTAGCTCTGAAAGGCGCAAAAGTCAAATCACTTTCTGTAAAAGGTACGGGTGCAAAAGGGTGCACTCTAAAACGGAGAGCGTTTCAGAGTGCACCCGTGGCAGATTGTATCAATACCAATCTGTTGCGCCACATTCGGCTAAATGACAAGTGCGTTATTTAGTCGAATTTTTTATTGGGCTCGAATCTCATCCTATTTCCAAATGCGTCTGCGCCAGCTGTTCACGCCTCGGTGCATGTTCGTTTGGAAGCAGCTTCATTCTTCTTCCAATCCCAGTCCATGCAGCATTGCTTCTGCTGTGTTCTGCTTGGAAGCCGCATCAAGGTGCGCGTAGATGTTGGCTGTCGTGCTGAAATCGCTTTGCCCCAGCCACTCCTGAATCTGTTTGAGCGGCACATGGTTCGCAAGCAGCAAGCTCGCGCTGCTGTGCCGCAGGTCGTGAAAGCGCATCCGGCGCAAGCCGTGATCCTCCAAGAATTTCGGAAATGTCGAGGTCAAATAATTAGCCCGCATCCGCTCGCCCAGTTCGTCCACGAATACGAAGCCGTCGTACTCATAGTTGTAGCAGTTGCCGCAGACCTGCTTGTTCAGCTCCTGCGCCTCTTTCACCTGCAAAAAGGATTCCCGGAAGCTGCCGATCAGCGGCAGGGTACGCAGACTGGACTTGGTCTTGGCAGACTGCTGTTCAATTTCCGTCTGCTTGCCATCAACAGTAATCGTCGTCACGGTTCGTATGACCGAAATCGTTCCACGCTCAAAGTCGATGGCGTCCCACTTCAGTCCCAACACTTCGCCCCGACGGAATCCGTAAAAAGCGGCCACCAGCACCGGCAGCTCCAGCTTGGTGCCCCGGAGAGCTTCAAACATCTTCTGCATTTCCTCTGCCGAAAGGAAAACCGGCTGAAAGCTGTTTTTCTTTGCCCTATCCACCTTGTCCGCCACATTCTGCGCCAGCATATCGGTCTTGACCGCATATTTCAGCGCCGAGTGGATAATCGCGTGATAGTGGATGACCGTATTCGGCTTTACCTTTCTGAGCATTTCGGAATAAAACATCTGCAAGTGTCGGGCTTCCAGCTCCCGCAAGGTCAGATTCCTTTGGCGGAAGTACGGCCCGATTGGCTTGTTGATCATTACGGCGTAAGAACTGTATGTTGCCACAGCCAGCCGTCCCTTGGCGATCTCCAGCCACTCCAACAGATAATCGGCAAACAGCATATCGCTACTCAGGTCGCCCACCTCTTTGGGCGGCTCAAACTCCGCCCGAAGCCTCGCCAGCTCCGCCTCCGCCTTGCGCTTGTTTCCCTTTTCGGGAAGCCCCAGCGAGATCCATTTCGTTTTCCGCTGCCCTCCGGCGTTTCTATAGTTCAGCACGGCGTAATACCTGCCGTTTTTCAATGTCAGATGTCCTGCTACCAATTTCATTTCCTCCTGTCCTTTGTATTTGCAGAACAGAACTCCAAACCGACAGCATCAGTATACCATCGGTTTGGGTTTCTCTCTATTCTGCGATTTGTTTGATTACAGCCGCATCAATACGAATCAGCGGGCATCCCGGTTCCGTTCTCTCTGCCGCTTCAGCAATTCCAGCCCCTTGATGATGTCCCGGCGCATCTGCTCTTCGGTATAGCCGGAGGGGAAGTATTTCCGCAGCTCCTCCCGCTTGAATTTGAGCTGCTCTTGCTGGTTGGGCTTCGTCTCCGCCAGCACAGCGTAGACTATCTGGTCATCCAGTAAGCCCTCCTGCGCCAGCTTTTTCAGGCGGATGCTCTGGGCGTGGGACGGGGCGCAGTCGTTCAGCGCCATCGCGTCCAGCACCGCCCGCTGCTGATACGAGTCTAAGTAGGAAAGCTCTACCGCCGGGTTGAAGGCGATCTTACTGTCGTCCACCATCGAAAGCAGCTCGGGGATCAGGTAGGTCAGGCGAATATATCTTTTAATTTGATTACGGCTTTCGCCGGCATCGTCAGCTACTTTTTCTACACTGAGCAGCTTCTGCCCAACTTGGGCAGAAGTGAGACCTTGATGCTTGATGGCATCCAGCTTCATCTTGTAGGCGAATGCCTTTTCGCTGGGCAGGATAGTCTCCCGCTGCAAATTGGCATCCACCATTGCGATCACCGCTTCATCGTCGGACAGTTCCCGGACGATGACGGGCATCGTCTCGACGCCCAGCACCTGACACGCTGCCAGCCGCCGGTGGCCGGAGATCAGCTCGTAACCGCCGTCCGGCAGCGGCCTTGCCAGCGCCGGGGTGATGGCCCCCACCTTGCGGATACTCTCGATCATCCGCTGCATCTCCTCGTTGTTCTGCACCTTGAAGGGGTGACCCTTGAACGGGTGCAGCTCGGCCAGTGGAATATTCCGCACCCGCTCCAGCTTAGCATCGTCCCGCTCCGCCTGCGTGGAGAACAGGTCATCCAGCGTGGGTAAAGTAAAATCCGATTTTCTCATTGTGTTGTCCTCACTTTCATAGTTTTTTCTTTCGGGGTTTTAGGGCACGCCCTAACGAGTGCTTTTACGCTCCGGCCCTGCCGGGAGTAAAAACGCACTGCTCGCTCAGATGACGCAGGCATCGCAAGCGGATACACTGTTTGGACTTTAGGAGTACAAACAGTCTGCTCGCTTAGACTGCGCAGGCGTAATTCTCGCTTACTTTAATTCATTCAAAACTGCTTCCAGCCTGCTCAGAATTTCCTCTTTCTGAAGCTGTGGGAGCTCCGCTTTCAGGCCGTTCAGCATCCGAAACAGGTGGTAATCCCGCTCCGTGATGGCCGCTCTGACCTCTTTTCCAAGCCCCAGTCGCCGCAAGTATTCCGACAGCGGCAGAGAACAGAACCGGGCATTTTCCAGCAGCTTCTGCTTCTCCTGCTCGGTCACACGGACATTGATCCCGTAGTTTTTGCTGCGCATTTGTTCACCCCCTTTCTTCGGTTTGTGACGGCAATGACGGTTGTGACGGGGATTTCCTTATATAGCGATTCCGGCGTCATTTGCGTCATCGCCGTCACAGCGCAGAAATTTGATGAGCCGACTTTTGCCTGTTCGCTTGGTGCGATACTCGATGCCCAGCGGCTCCAGCACCTCATAGGCAAACTGGCCGAGATACTTTGTGACCATATTGGGCGTGACCTCCCGCTCCTTCATTTCGGCCAGCAGCTCCGTGGCCGTGCCTACCCATTCGGTGCGGCACTCCATAAAGTCCACCACCCGAAACAGAAATTTCGGCAGCTCTGCCTTGTGAATGTCCTCGCTGTTCTTGCGCTCCACCAGCTTCCAGACCAAGTCGTTAAACTGCAAGGTCAGCTCCTGATATTCCACATTCCGCCCACTGACCAGCAGCGTAGCGGCGTTTCCGCTGCGCTTACGGCGCAGGATGAAGTTGGTGTCCGCAGCGCCGATGATGCCGGTGGAACCGCTGACATCGTTAAAGGGATCGTCGCCGTCTTGCAGCTTTCGCAGGTGATGCACCAGCAAAACGGCGATGTTGAAGCCGTCGGCAATGCGCTTGATGTAGGAAATGTCATCGTAGTCGTTGCCGTACATTCCCGCTTTTCCGGCGCTGCCTTTGGAGTCCCGCACCTTTTGCAGCGTGTCAATGATGACCAGCTTGGTGGCGGGATGCTCGGTCAGAAAGTCCGTGATCTGCTCCTCCAGCCCGCCGCCGATCAGCCCGGAGGTCACGGCGAAATACAGGTTGTCCGGGGCGCTGTCGGTGAGGTTGTAGAGCCGATCCTTGATGCGGCGCTGGGTGTCCTCAAGGCTCAGATAAAGCACATCGCATTGCAGTGTAGGCAGCCCCCAAATAGAGTTTCCCTGCGCCACTTGCAACCCCAGCCACAGCATCAGCCAGCTTTTGCCGATCTTGCTGGCACCGCTGATGACATTGACGCCCTGCGAAATAAGGCCGTCTACGATGAACATCGTCTTGCTCATCGGCGTGGACAGCAGGGTCTCTGCGTCCACAGTTTTCAATTTGTTGTCCATAGAATTCTCCTTTGTAGAATGTTAGAAGTAGATTTTGGCGGGGGCGAATAGAAACGGCCACCCACCCCCGCTCTGCTGTCCCAAAAGCCTTGGAATTCAAGGCTTTCCCGGTGCTTAATGTTCTACGCTGCGCCGCTGTCTGGCCGAGTCCGCCTTCTGCTTGCGTCGGATGGAGTGGCCGCATTCCGGGCAGTATTTCTGCCGGTTGCTGCCGGGTGCAAAGGGCTTTCCACACCGTTCGCAGGTCCGCGTGCGCTGCCGGTAAATATCGGCGTAGAGTGCCTTGTCGGTGGGCAGAACCGCCCGCCGAAAGTACTTGCACAGCAGCGAATAGGAAATCATCTGCACACACGCGCAGCCCTCGCCGTTGTCCAGCGGCAGACAGTTGCCGCCATCATAGTTGGCGCACAGCCGCCGGATTAACCGGTTACAGCGTGCCCTTTGGGCGGGCGTTAGGCGCTTGATCTCATCCAACCTTCTTCACCTCCTTCTCCATCACATAGTTGATAACGCTGATTTTCGGGATCTTCAGCGTCGTGCCGATCTTCACGGCGTGGATGTACCCATAGTCGATCAGCTTGTAGGC
>ENA-USYV01000406-USYV01000406.1-human-gut-metagenome-genome-assembly--contig:-NODE-406-length-51343-cov-23.583818_pt1 | contig 51343 bp, 55 predicted proteins | sample MGYA00250066_ERZ773514 | MGnify/ENA primary metagenome ERZ773514 (study PRJEB29103, sample SAMN06112049) | human gut metagenome | biome: human gut; feature: ankylosing spondylitis patient; material... | reverse complement strand
AGTCTATGTCACGTAGAGCAAACTGTTGGGACAATGCTCCTCAGGAATCATTCTTTGGTCATATGAAAGATGAATTAAATCTATCAGAGTGCTACAGCTATGAGGAGATATTAAACGCAGTTAGGGATTGGACAGAATACTATAATACAGAACGTTATCAATGGGACTTAGCAAGGTTGTCACCTGTTGAGTATTATCAATATATGACAACAGGAATTTATCCTCTGATAATTCCTAAAGCAAAAGGTGAAAACAATCAATCAGAGGCATCACGTTGATGCCTCTACACAACAAACAAATATAAAATAGAAATCTGAAAAGGAAAAAGTCATAGTGTCCTTGACAAAGGGTACACTTTAATTAAATTCCCCTAAAACAGGTGAAATCTCAATCGGAATTTGACGATTTGGTGAATCCCGATAGATTAATTTTATGGGGAACATAAACGTTGAAGTTGCAGAATTGTTAACTTTATATTTTATGAGCTAAGGATGATTGTGAGGATATGCTTCGTTTGCATCGTCTTTTGTTCTATTAATTTGAGCCCTTAATCAGCAGAATGATGTTGATTAAGGGCTTATAATGATTTTAAGAACTAAATGACAGATATTAAGCTGACAGGTTGAACGAATAACTTATTCATGTATTGATATTGACAATAGTACGAAAGCGTATTATTATAAAATACGAAATCGTATTATAAGGGAGCGAGTTATGAATTCAAGAAGTTTTTTCTATGATTTTGGGAGAGCACTTTATCATGTTGATTCGTTTTATGATGAATTTGCAAAGCAAAGCAATGTTTCTTCTGCATTATTATGGGTTTTGTATGCATTGAATGATGGAAATTCACACACACAGATTGAAATCAGTAATGATTGGGAATTGCCAAAAACAACTGTTAATACGGTGATTAAAGAGATTCAGAAGAATGGCTATGTTGATCTTATTCCAATCAAAGGGAAAAGGCGCGAGATGTCGATTGTCCTTACAGAGAACGGGAAGAAGTATGCAGATAGGGTTCTTGCTGATCTTTATAAAAAAGAGGCGGAAGTATATAAAGCTCTTAGCTCAGATGAATATGCAATAGTGGCTGTATTGGAAAAGATAGCGAAAAAATTGAAGGGAGTTGAATAAGAGTGGAATATGTGAATTTAGGAAAATCTGATTTAAAGGTTTCACGCATATGTATGGGTTGCATGGGCTTTGGAAATGCAGCAACAGGTCAGCATAGCTGGACAGTTGATGAAGAAATATCCAAATCTATTATTAAAAGAGGCCTGGAACTGGGAATAAATTTTTATGATACAGCAATTGCATATCAGGCCGGTACAAGCGAGGAATATCTTGGAAAGGCAATCAGAGAATATGCAAAAAGGGATGAAGTAGTCATTGCTACAAAGTTCCTTCCAAGATCACAGGAGGAAATCGCAAATGGAATTTCCGGAAAGGAACATGTGCGCAGCAGTTTGGATGCAAGCCTTTCCCATTTGGGAATAGATTATGTAGATTTATATATCTATCATATGTGGGATTGGAATACTCCTGTAGAGGACTATCTTGCCGGTATGGCAGAAGGAGTAAAGGTCGGGAAAATCAGACAGATTGGTATCGCAAATTGTTTTGCATGGCAGTTGGCAGAGGCTAACGCAATTGCAAAAGAAAATGGATGGCCGGAATTTGTTTCCGTTCAGAATCACTACAATCTTATTATGCGTGAAGAAGAGCGGGAAATGAATGTATATGCAGCTGAAAGAAATATAGCACTCACGCCATATAGTGCCCTTGCAGCAGGTCGCTTATCTAAAAGACCGGGTGAGATATCAAAGCGCTTAGAGCAGGATGCATATGCAAAGCTAAAATATGATGCAACTTCTGATAAAGATGCAAAGGTAATTGCAAGAGTTTGTGAAATTGCGGATGTGCATGGGGTTTCCATGACAGAGGTTTCCTTGGCATGGCTGCTTACAAAAGTATCATCTCCTGTTGTAGGAGCGACAAAGATCAGCCATGTGGAAGGAGCTGCAAAAGCTGTGGAATTAAAACTATCTGATGATGAAATAAATGCGTTAGAAGAACTCTATGAACCACATTTCCTGTCAGGTGTCATGGAACAAAATACACCAGCGGCAAGAAATATTGAACAGGTATGGATTAAGAATGGAAAATACAGAAAGTAGTGAGGTGACAGAATGAAAATAGTACAGACAGCAGGCAGGGCTGCTCTTGGCGAATTTGCACCGGAGTTTGCTCATTTTAATGATGATGTTTTATTTGGTGAGAACTGGAACAATCAGGATATTGATGTAAAGACAAGAAGTATTATTACAGTAGTGGCACTCATGTCATCAGGAATTACAGATTCATCCCTTAAGTATCACTTACAGAATGCAAAAGCTCATGGTGTTACGCAGAAGGAAATTGCAGCAATCATTACACATGTTGCATTTTATGCAGGTTGGCCAAAGGGATGGGCAGTGTTTAACCTGGCCAAAGAGGTATGGGAGGCTGACGAAGGAGAACTTCCTTATGAAGACGAAGCAATGAAGGTGCATGCAAAGAAAATGGTATTTCCAATCGGAGAACCAAATAATGCCTATGCAAAGTATTTTGTTGGACAGTCATATCTTGCACCGGTATCTACAAATCAGGTGGGCATTTTTAATGTGACTTTTGAGCCGGGATGCAGAAATAACTGGCATATTCATCATGCCGATAAAGGCGGTGGACAGATTCTTGTCTGTGTTGCAGGAAGAGGATATTACCAGGAAGAAGGAAAAGAAGCTGTAGAAATGAAACCAGGGGACTGTATCAATATTCCGGCCGGCGTAAAACATTGGCATGGAGCAGCACCAGATAGCTGGTTTTCTCATCTTGCGATAGAAGTGCCGGGTGAAAATTGCTCAAATGAATGGCTGGAAGCAGTAAGTGATGATGATTATGGAAAATTAGAATAGGCAGGTGGATGAAATGTTAGATAAATATATTGTTTTAAATAATGGCGTAAAGATTCCACAGTTTGGACTTGGGACTTGGTTTATTGATGATGATAAGGCAGCTGACGCAGTAAAAGCTGCAGCAGAGATGGGTTATAGACATATTGATACAGCGCAGGCTTATGGGAACGAACGTGGAGTTGGAGAAGGCGTAAGGAATTGTGGGATTCCAAGAGAAGAAATGTTTGTTGTATCGAAGGTTGCTGCTGAGCATAAAACATATGAAGAAGCAATGGAAGGTATCAATGAAACACTTGAGAAGATGGGGCTTGATTATCTTGATATGATGATAATTCACAGTCCACAGCCTTGGGTTAAGGTGAATCAGTCTGAGGACAGATATGTAGAAGGAAACAGGGCAGCGTGGAAAGCACTTGAGGATGCATATAAAGCAGGCAAGCTTAAGGCAATCGGTGTATCAAATTTCCAGATAGGAGATATTGAAAGCCTTCTTGAGACCGCTGAAATTAAGCCAATGGTAAATCAGATTCTTCTGCATATCAGTAATACACCTATGGAACTTGTAGAGTACTGTCAGAAGAATGGTATAGCAGTAGAAGCGTATTCTCCGATTGCACATGGCGAGATTCTTAATCAGCCTGAAATTAAGGCGATGGCTGATAAATATGGTGTGACTGTTCCTCAGCTTTGCATTAGATATACACTTCAACTTGGAACGATTACACTTCCTAAGACAGGTAATCCTGATCATATGAAGAGCAATGCAGAAGTTGATTTTGAAATCAATGCAGAAGATATGGAGATACTTAAGAATTTTAAGAAAATAGAGAGCTATGGTGAAAGTGAAATTTTTCCGGTATACGGCGGAAAGATGTAGGAGGTAATTAAAATGTCAAAAATATTAGTAGCGTATTTTAGCGCAAGTGGAGTAACAAAAAAGGTAGCAGAAAAACTGGCAGCTCTAGTAAATGCAGATATTCATGAGATAAAACCGAAAGTCCCATACACGAAAGCAGATCTCAACTGGATGGATAAGAAATCCAGAAGCAGCGTAGAGATGAATGATAAGACTTTTCGCCCGGAGATTGTAAAAGAAGATTTGAATCTATCTTCATATGATACTATTCTGCTTGGTTTTCCAATTTGGTGGTATGTGGCACCTACAATTATCAATACTTTTCTTGAAAACTATGATTTTTCAGGTAAGAGAATTGTTCTCTTTGCCACATCGGGCGGTAGTGGTTTTGGTAATACAATCAAAGAGCTTAAACCTTCCGTAGCAGATGCAGAAATTGTAGAGGGAAAGATTTTAAACAGAGCATCCGATGATCAGCTTAAAGACTGGATTGCAGGTTTATAGGGGAAAACATGAAAAAGACAAGTATTCTTATAATTAGTGTGTTCATTATGGCTATACTAACAGCTTGTGGTTCATCTGCAGATAATTCACAAAAGCAGGAAACGATAGTAAAACAGCCTGAAGCAACAAGTATGACTGTGGAATCAGACGAAAATGTATCGGAAACAAATGATACAGCAGAATATTCTAAAATTGTAAATAATGAAACTGATAGTGTGAAAATAGCAGTTGTTTACTTTTCTGGCACAGGAAATACAAAGACTATTGCAGAGATGATCGCCGAGGAAACAGGAGCTGATATTTTTGAGATTATTCCTACCCAGGCTTATACAGAAGAAGATTTGAACTATAATGATGACAACTGTCGTGCTAATAAGGAACAGAATGATGATACAGCTAGACCAGAGATTAGCAATGATCTAAGTGCAACTACTAAATATGATATTGTATATTTAGGACATCCAATTTGGTGGGGAACAGTTCCACGTATTATTCAGACTTATCTGGAAACTTATGACTTGAGCAATGCGACTATCTATACTTTTTGTACTTCAGGTGGAAGTAGCATTGACAGAAGTCTTTCTGATTTAAGAGCATGGTATCCTACACTAAATATTGTAGATGGAAAGAGATTAAATGATGCTAGTAAAAGTGAGATAGCTGATTTTTGCAATCGTTAAGAAAATTAATATTTTATCGTAACAAAGGCAACAACAACTTTCAGTTTCATGTTGCTTTTAATAATTGAATATTGAATGATTTTACATAGCCGTTAAGGAGTAATTTTTGCTCCCTAGCGGCTTATTTTATTTTTCAAAGTAGGAGGTGAGAAAATTGAAAATTAGAAAGGTTGATGACAAACCGATGGTCATTCACACCAAGGAGAAAGCCAAGATTCAAGCGAAACCTTAAAGAATCCAACACTTCCATCAAGACCAAGAACACGAAGTATGCTTGGAAAAATAAAAGCCAGACGTCAGATGCATAAAACTGTTAATAATTAAGTGAAAATATCAATAATGTATATAACTTATTAAGTGGCGATGTCACTATGTACTGTAGTGTATACAAAGAGCATTAATAAAATAAGGGCATCGCAGGAAATTCATTTATATAGTATACATATTAACTGATATAACAATTAATTGTATGCTATATAAATAATATTTTTCTGCGATACCCAGTATTAATATCTGTTATTTACCAGCCGTCTGCTTGTCAGAGGCTGTTTCTTGTTTTTTGTCGGCTATCTTAGTATCAGCCCTGTCGACCCAGCAGCCGAATATAATTCCACCGATAATAAGTATTATAACAATAGCAACAGTTATATTTCCTGCCATATAAACTCCATTCCGCAGGCTGTAAAAATATGCACAATAGCGCTGCATTATTAACTGATTATTCTTTATATGCCAGTTGTTTATAATCACAGCCTGCAACACAATAATTAGTTAAATCTGCATCAATTAGTCAAATAAAGATATCTTATATTTAGCTGAACGTATGATTTTATATATGATAGTTCCGAAAATTCCAAGTGTAATACTAAGTGTAGAACCTATAGCTACAAATCCACCAATAGCGATAGCTATATATGTTAATATGTTCATAATAATCCTCCATTCTTGCGCTGCTTCTTAGCGCATCTCAAGTTTGTGCGAAGCACAAATCTTGCGTGTGAAAAATCTTATTTTTCACACTAATCCTCTTTTCTATGCGCATTTTCTGTATATATGTTTTGAATATTTTTAGTTTAGTTTTTTAGTTGTTTGCACTAAACATAAAATATTGACATCATCATAAAAAGAGAATCAGCCTATTTTTCACCGTCCATATTGTGGATATAATCGACGACAACCGTCAGGATGGAAAAAAGATTTTCCGTAGATCTGTTATATGTAAAATAATGCTCATGGTTATTGTCAGCATTGTAATAAGCTGATATAAGCATAGCATTAATTCTTGCAGAATAGCGTATGCCAGTTCTTATATTTATGGTTTCTGATATATTAGAGTTAGGATTACCTAACATCTGTGTGGTGCAAGGTCTTGAATCATCTATAGAAGGCTCTGGTGTCGCAAAAACCCTGCATTCATGATTGTATCTGATATTAGAATTAAAACTGGCATCTGGAGTACTTTCACAACTATATGAGTATGATGTGTCAGAAAAAATATTCTCATTAAAAAGGTCACAGGAATAAGCCTGTACTTTATCGAGGTACATAGTTCCCAAAAGAATAGCGATTATAAATATGTAATTAATAAGTCGCAATGTTCTTTTTTTCATCACTTTGAGTACCCCTTTCTTGATATTTTATGTATAATAACATACATTTTATGCTTTGTCGAACGTTTAATTGCATATTTTTAGTATATTTTCAGCATATTAGTATAGTGTTAATATGTTTTATAAAGTTCTCTGAATATTAAAATGCATCACTTATTCCTTTTTCGACAAAATATGACTATTAACTAGTGGTATAAATATTGTAAATATTTCCTTTGGTGTAATGAGATTTACTAAGGAGCTTATTATTAAAAGAGTGGGATAAAGGCTAAGAAGGGTGAGAAAGATGAACAATATAAAAAGAAAGATATCAATCAGCTTTATTATATATATGTTTATAGCTGTACTGTGTGGATGTAGGGATAATCAGTATGATGTTAATGCAAATGAAGGTGTGCAGCTTAAGGAAATTATAATCGGAAGTGATATTCAGCCGCCTTTTAATTATGTGGATTCTGATGGTAATCCGACAGGTATAGATGTGGAGCTTGCTACAGAGGCATTCAGAAGGATGGGATATAAAGCAGTATTTGTAAATATAAACTGGGATGATAAGCAGGAGCTTTTATCAAGCCATACTATAGATTGTATATGGGGAAGCTTTAGCATGAATGGAAGAGAAGATAAGTACAGATGGGCAGGTCCATATATGAAAAGCCGTATAGTGATCGCAGTTAATAAAGACAGTAATATATATACTATAGAAGACCTTTGGGATAAAACTGTAGCTGTACAGGCAGCAAGTAAGCCGGAGGAGATGTTTCTTAACATGGAAGACAGCAGAATACCAAGGATACGTTCACTGTTGTCCATGAAAAACAGGGAGCTTACATATCCTATGTTGAGTAAAGGATACGCTGATGCTCTTGCTGTAAATGAGGTTATCATAAATCAGTATATGAAGGATTATAATATGCAGTTCAGAATACTTGATGAAGCATTAGATACAGTTGGTCTTGGCGTTGCATTTGATAAAAATGATAAACGTGATATAGACAGAAGACTCACAGATATACTTATTAATATGCGTGATGATGGTACGGAAAAGGAAATACTGGAAAAATACGTAGGAGATACTGATAAGTATCTGGAGGTAGGAGCTTATGAATAAGAAGTATTATATTGGTAAAAAAAACATAAATATATTTCTTATAGAAACGGTGATGGGAGTGATTCTTATTGCTATTGTAGCTGTTTTTGCAATAAGAACAGATATCATATCAGCACAGAAGAATCTGTCATATACAGCAGGACATATTAATGACCAGTGTAATAGTGTGACAAGAATTAATCTTGCAGCCGAGACAAAGAGTCTTATGAGGATTATTGAAAGCGCACAGCAGGTAAAACAGAATATAGTATATGAAAAAAGAATAAAAGAAAATACAGATTATATATTTTCACAGGAATTTCTTAAAAAGAATACAGAAGAATGTTATCTTAGTGCAGTTATATTATTAGACAATAATGGAAAGCCTGTAGCACAGTATTATAAAGATGATATGGAAACTGTTGAGCTTGATGAGTATATGGAAAGCAGTTCATTATTAGATGTTGCAGATAATGCTTTGAAATCATTTGCAACCAGAATAGACTTAGAGGATGGCTCTTATGTAGATATGGCTGCTAAGGGTATGGCAGATGGAACAGGAATAGTTATAACCTGCTATCATACATCGACAGAATATGCTGATGATTACAATCTGTCTTTTGATCATATATTGTCTGGATATTATGACAGCGAAGGTGGAACAGTTGTTGTAACAAGTGGAGATAAAATAATATCATCCAGCAATGAAGATATGATAGGTAATAGTGTTGATGATTATATTATATTAAAGAAAATAAAGGATTCTGATGAGAGCGGAAGACTTATGCACGCACAGAGCAGCAAATCACCTTATAGTCATGATTTTGGCCTTATGAAGCGGGGAAGGGATTATTATGTATATATATATCTTCCTGAGAGAGCTATATTTGATAACACAATATCACACATAATATATACATTTGTCATATATATGTACATAATAGTAATATACAATATGTTAAGATGGAAAACAGGACAGATTTATGAAAAAGAACAAAGCGAACTTTCACAACAGTATGCTTCTGAGCTTGCCAAAAAGAATGAGCAGTTAAAGGAAGCTATAAGCAGGGAAGAACAGGCAAATGCAGCAAAATCGGATTTCCTTTCGAGGATGACACATGATATAAGAACTCCTCTTAATGGAATTATCGGACTTTTAAAGATAGATGAGAAACATATGACAGATACAGCACTGGTTAATGAAAACAGGAAAAAGATGGAGGTTGCTGCCAATCATCTTCTTTCGCTTATCAATGATGTTTTACAGATGAGCAAGCTTGAGGATGGAGATATAGAGCTTGCAAATGAGGTTGTTGATCTTAACCAGTTAGTAGGGGATGTAATCACGATTGTAGAACAGCGGGCGGCAGATGCAGGTGTTACATTAGAATATGACAGACCATCAGAAAATATGTTTTATCCCTATGTATATGGCAGTCCGCTGCATTTAAGACAGATATTTCTTAATATATATGGAAACTGTATTAAATATAATAAAGTAGGGGGATATGTTAGAACTGATTTTTCGTGTGTATATAAAACAAGTGATAAGGTTTTATATGAGTGGACTATATCCGATAACGGAGTAGGAATGAATGAAGAGTTCTTAAAACACATATTTGAACCCTTTGCACAGGAAAAATCAGATGCGAGAAGTATATATCAGGGTACAGGACTTGGGATGGCTATAGTAAAAAGACTTATAGATAAGATGGATGGAACTGTGAAAACCATAAGTGAAAAGGATAAAGGCACAACATTTGTTATAAGAATCCCATTTAAAACAGCAGATGTACAAGATGTGAAGAATAATAACAGTGAAGAACTTATCACACAAAAAAAGACAGAAAAAGAATATATGACAGGATATGCACAAAAGAATACAGGTGAAGCACTAGATATTACAGGTGTACGTCTTTTACTTGCTGAGGATAACAAACTTAACCAGGAGATAATAGAAACATTTCTTAGGGATGAAGGGGCTTTAGTTAAGACCGTTTCTGATGGACAGCAGGCTGTAGAAGAGTTTGGTATGTGTAAGGAAGGTACATATGATGCCATACTCATGGATGTTATGATGCCTAAGCTTGATGGAATGACAGCGACAAGATTAATAAGAGCTATGGACAGAGCTGATGCTAGGTTAATACCAATAATAGCCATGACTGCAAATGCATTTGAAGAGGATGCAAGAAAATGTATAGCAGCAGGCATGAATGTACATATGGCTAAACCACTTGACCTTGACGAGGTTATAGAAGTTATTGCCAGACTATGCAGTTAAGATAAAGAAACTAGTTGAGATAAAGAAACGTAAAAATATAAGCAATGTATGTATACAGGAAAAGTGAAGAGTCAAAGAAAAAGGTTGCAGATTATTACTGTGTGGGATAATATGATATAAGCAGCAGGATATTTATTCCTGACATATTTATATAGGTTATAAGAGAGGCTGATAATGAGCGAAACAATACATCCACATGGACACTATCATTCACCTGAAGCTAAAAAGAAACAGCTTAACAGAATATCAAAGGCTATAGGACATCTTCAGCATGTAAAGACAATGATTGAAAACGATGATGATTGTGCTGATGTACTTATCCAGTTAACAGCAGTTAATTCAGCATTACATAATCTTGGTAAAGAGATTATTAATGAACATATGACACATTGTATAGTACATGCCATTGAAAATGGTGATATGAAAGCAGTAGAAGACTTCCAGAAGTCTGTTAAAAAGTTCTTATGATTATCCCCCCACCCGGCTTGTGAAAGTGTAAAAATTATATATAATATATTGATAAGGTTTAATGTCCCAGATAAAACATTCAGGTATGCTGTATAGTTAAGGTATCTGAAAAAGATTTGTTTGGGACATTTGTATTGTAAAAGAAATAAGGATTTGGATATATGGCTGAATATATTAAAAGTAAAAACAGGAAGAAAAGTATAGCAGCAGCTGTGCTTGTATTAATAGTACTGCTAATGACAATAGAATGTCTTTTTGCAGGCTCTGCCAATATGACCTTCATGGATTGCATACATGCACTTTTAAGAAAAGGAACACCTGCACAGATAAGGATAATATGGAATATAAGGGTTCCGCGTGTGCTTGCAGCACTTATAGCAGGGGCAGGATTGTCTGTATCAGGGCTTATTATGCAGACAACACTTAACAATCCTATGGCTTCACCATCTACATTAGGTGTATCTAATGCAGCTGTGTTTGGTGCTAATCTGTCCATCATAGCATTTGCAGGTGGCTTTTTATCAACAGGAAACAATATAAGTAACTATACATCAGGTATTAATCCATATGCAGCATCACTTATGGCTTTCATATTCTCAGTGCTTTCAGTGCTTGTTATACTTGGATTATGCAGAATACGTTCGTTTGATCCGGGTGTTGTAGTACTTGCCGGGATTGCTATTGGTTCTGTCTGGACTGCTGCCACAACGATACTTCAGTTTTATGCAACAGATGTAGGTCTGTCGGCAGCTGTTATATGGAATTTTGGTGATCTTGGGAGAGCTACTTATAAGACAGATCTGATTATGTTTGTTGTCGTGGCAGCAGGATTTTTGGTGTTTATGATACTATCATGGAGATATAATGCACTACTTAGTGGTGATGTTGCAGCTAAAAGTGTAGGAGTAAATGTTGAATTATTAAGATTCATATCGCTGCTTCTTAGTTCTGTTATAGTTGCGGTGTGCGTATCATTTCTTGGGATAATAGGCTTTGTTGGTATTATCTGTCCGCATATAACGAAAAAAATATGGGGACAGAATCACCACTATTCCATACCTGTGTCAGCGCTTACGGGAAGTCTTTTACTTTTGTTTGCTGATACAATATCAAGAAGCATAGGAAATGGTTCGGCTCTGCCAGTAGGAGCCATAACCTCACTGCTTGGTGCGCCTTTTTTTGTTGCAATTATATTTTCACGGAGGTGCAATAATGTTTAAGATAGACAATCTGTGTTACAGATATAAAAAAACATCCCCATATGTTCTTGATGGTGTATCTTTAGAGCTTGAAAAAGGTGAAATAGGAATAATGCTGGGCAGAAATGGAGCAGGAAAGACTACACTTTTTAACAGTATATTAGGAATAAGCAGACCTGTGTCAGGAACTATAAGCTATGATGGTATTGATATGACTAAGGCTTCAAGGAGCCAGAGAGCGAGGAAAATAGCATATGTACCACAGAATATACAGTTTGGTACATTATCAGTGTATGATTCTATAATGCTTGGACGGCTTTCATATTTTGGAGTAAGGGCGGCAGATAGTGACAGAAGGGTTGTCGAGAATATAATAAAAGAGATGAAGCTTGAGGAACTTGCAGTGCGCAGTGTTTCAGAGTTATCAGGAGGCGAGAGACAAAAGATTGCTATTGCAAGAGCCATGGCACAGCAGCCTGGACTTATAGTGTTTGATGAACCGACGGGGAATCTTGATCCTGCCAACGAAGAACTGATCATTCTTGAAGCAAGGAAGCTTGCTAAACAAAAGAATATATCTATACTGTCATCTCTGCACGATATAAACCAGGCTTTATATTTCGGCGATAAGTTTTTCTTCCTTAAAGATGGAAAAATAAAGTATGCCGGTTCACATAATATAGTTACAAAAGAGGTCATAAAGGATATATACGATGTTGATGTAAAAATTATTACTGTGGATGACAGAAAAGTTGTAGTCAAGAATCCCATGATGACAAGAATCTCATGATGATAAAAAGGAAAGGGCAAAATAATATGAAAAATATGAAGAAAAGTAAATTAATCAAAAAGGTAGCTGCATGTCTTATGGTTGTTGTATCCATATTTGCCATGTGTGCATGTAAAACAACTTCTGATAATAGTACAGGCACGACACAAAATCAGGCAGAGCTTACAATAACAGATATGATTGGAAGAAGTGTTACAGTTAAGCCGGGAAGCTATAAAAGAGTTGTATGTATAGGTGCCGGAGCGTTAAGAATGTATAGCTACGTTGGAGATGTCAGCCTGTTGTGTGGTGTTGAAGATATAGATAACACAACTCTTAAGGACAGACCTAAAATGTTTGATTCAGTAGCAAGACCTTATGTTATGGCATATAGCGAAAGCTTTAACAAACTGCCATCCTGTGGTGTTGGAGGTCCTAATGCACAGACAGCGGAAGCAGAGAAGATTCTTTCATGTGACCCTGATATAGTTATATCAGAGTATGAGGATGTAGAAAAAGAAAATGCACTTTATGAACAGCTGGGGGTACCTGTTATTACTTTAAAGGCAGGAGTTAATGGTGTGTTTGATGATTCATTTAAGGAAAGCATGGAACTTCTTGGTAAGATATTTGAAAGAGAAAATGAGGCAGAACAGCTTACGCAATATATAGATGATCAGAGAAAACAGATAACAGAAAGAACTGCTGGTATTGAAGATAAAGATAAACCATCTGTATATATATGTGGTCTTGGTAACTGGGGAACAACCAATCATCTTATGACAGCACAGAATTATGTATCATTTAATATAGCAAATGTAAAAAATGCGGTAACAGGACTTGCAAAGAATGGTATTCAGTCTATAGAAGAAGAAAAATTCACAGATATCGGAGCTTCAATAGATATAATGATTATTGATGCAGCAGCTGTTAAGAATATTAAGCCATTATATAAGAATAATCCGGATATGTTTAATACATGTAAGGCATGGAATAATAATGAGGTATATCTTGAGATGGCATATAATGCTTATTATACCAATTATGAAATAGCTCTGATCAATACATGGTATATAGCTAAAACAGTATATCCTGAATTATTTAAGGATGTTGATATAAAAGAAAAAACAGATGAGGTTACTGAGGCATTTTTAGGAAAAGCTATGTCAGATGAGATATTTTCTGCACCGTTAAGCTTTGGTGGATATAAGAAAATAGATACCGCAACATTCTTTAACTAAATGAAATAGAGTGTAGAAATGAAGAATGGAGGACTATAATGATTGATAAGAAAGAGGTTATAGAATTCTTTGATAAATGTGCACCAGGCTGGGATTCCTGTATGATAAGAAATGATGATATTATCCAAATGATCCTTGATAATGCCGGCGTAAAAAAGGATAGCAGGGTTCTTGATGTAGCCTGTGGAACAGGAGTACTTATACCTGATTATTTATCGCGTGACGTAAGCGCTGTTACAGCCATAGATATATCCAGTGAAATGATTAAAATAGCACAGAGTAAGTTTAAAGATAAAAGAGTGGAATTCATCTGTGCAGATGTCATGGAATATGATTTATGTGATGGCTATGATTCGGTTGTTATATATAATGCGTTTCCACATTTTACACAGCCTGACAGACTTATAGAAATATTATCAGGAAAGCTGAAGGCTGGTGGAAGAATAACAGTGGCACATGGCATGAGCCGTGAAAAGATAGATGCACATCATAAGGGCCGTGCATATAAGGTGTCTGACGGACTTATGGAGGCAGACAGGCTTGCAGATATATTTAAAAAGTACACTAATGTAATAAATGTTATATCTGATGATAATATGTATCAGGTAGTTGGAGAGGTATTTTAATAAAATATAAAAAATATTTAAAAAGTGCTTTACAAATATGTATTTATAATGTAATATATATCAAGTCGGGTGACCGATATAAAACATATGAATACATATGAGCAGGCAGTCGTGGCGGAATTGGCATACGCGCTAGACTAAGGATCTAGTCCATATTGCTTGGGTGCGGGTTCAAGTCCCGCCGACTGCACTAAAAGCATCTACCATTTGGTAGATGCTTTTTTTGTGAGTAAAATCTCAAACTACAGAAAGATATAATAATCGCCATCCTCATCTGAGAATTTTTTATATGTTGTATGGAAAACATCTTCTATTATGTGACTGCTGATACATTCATCAGGTGTTCCATGTGCAACTATTTTTCTATCATTCATAATAACAATATTGTCTGATATTCTTATGGCATCAGAAAGCTCATGAAGTACAAGTATAATTGTTTTTCCTGACTGTCTTAGTTTTTTAAGCATGTTAAAAAAGTTCCTTTTTCCCTCAAGGTCAAGATATGTGACAGGTTCATCCATAACTATAATCTGACTATCCTGTGCAAGTATCATAGAAAAGAATACACGCTGTCTTATGCCTCCTGATAAAGTATCAGCATTTTGCTCTGAGTAAGCAGTGACGTGGGTAAAATCCATAGACTGGTTGACGATATCAATGTCTTCTTTGCTTTTTCTACGCGTAAATCCCAGATAAGGAAAACGTCCATGTTCAACAAGAGTTCTTACAGGAAGTACAGGTATAACAGTGCGTATCTGAGGAAGAAATGCAACTTCCCTGGCACGTTCCTTTAGCGGAAGCTTTAAGAAATCAATACCGTTTATACATATGTTTCCAGAGGTTACCTTAGCACTTGAGTTAAGACATGATAAAAGAGTGGTTTTTCCACATCCGTTAGGACCTACTATAGTAGTTATATTTCCATCATTAAAGTCTATATTGATATCTTCTAATATATGTGTTCCTGAAACTGAAACACTGACATGTTTGTAACTAAGCATTTACCCTTCTTCCTCCTTTCTTTTTAAGCAGCAGATACATAAAGAATGGTCCACCTACAAATGCCATGATTATGCCAGCTGGAAGCTCAAAAGGCGCAGCTAAAAGGCGGCCTGCTATATCACATATAAGTACAAAGGATGCACCAAGCAGTACGCTCGTTGGAAGCAGAAGCTTTGCATCACTTCCAAACAGGTTCCGGCATATATGCGGAACTATAAGACCTATGAAGCTTAACAGCCCGGCAAAGCTTACTATAAAACCTGCCATAATACTTGATAAAACAAGCAGAATAAAACGTGTCATGTTTACATTAAGTCCAAGAGAACGTGCATAATCATCACCTAGTGACAGTATATTAAGAGGTCTTGCAAAAAACATAGTAATAATAACTGCTATGATAACACCGATACATGGAAGTAGTATTTTTTTTATGGTCAGTCCTGAAAGAGAGCCCATAAGAAAAGATGTAAGATTGATTGATATATCTGCATTTAAAAGCTTTATAGTGTTAATGCCGGCATTAAGAAAAGATGATACTGTAATGCCTGCAAGAACAATAGTTGTTCTTGAACTGTCAGCAAAATACGCAAGAGCATATATACATAAAGTAGTAAGCAGTGCACCCATGAATGCAGCAAATGATCCGGCATAGACTGAATTCGGAAATAAAAGCAGTGAGAGCATTACAAAAAATCCAGCACCTGAATTCACACCTATAGTGTTAGGGCTAGCAAGGGCATTATTCATAACACTCTGAAGTATAACGCCGGCAACTGACAATCCCATGCCAGCTATAATGGCTCCAAAGGTTCTGGGGATTCTTATATTCATTATGAGTATATATGTGACTGATGATTTATCTCTGCCTGTGAGGCATTGTAGTATATCTGTGACTTTAAGTCTTACACTTCCAAGCATTATACTAAGGAGTGAAGCAGTTATAAGCAGAATTATAAGAAAAATTATTGTACTTGTATTTTTTTCCATGTTTATAATGTGTTTTTTATTGCAGCTATTATTATTGTTATTATTATTACTGTTGTTGTTAATGTTGCTGTAGCATTTCGAACTGTTATTGTTATTATATGGCATTATAATCCCCTTTTATCTATATTTATACATTATTCAGGAGCGGAATATCTTTTGACCCTGACATCTTAATATGTAATATAGACAGATTATCATATCATTTACATTTAATCAAATATAAAAACACATTTACATACTAAATTTATATGAATAAAGTATTGACAAATACTTCCATAGAGATTAAAATCTAATCCATATTAAACAAGTAGGTTTATAGTTTATGTGATTGGAGATGAAGATATGAGATTTAATACTGCATTACTTCACGGAGATTTCAGAGGAGATAAGAAAACGGGAGCTACACAGACACCTGTATATCAATCCAGTGCATTTGAACATGCAAGTGCAGAAACTCTTGAGAAGATATTTAACAATAAAGCACCTGGTTTTTCATATAGCAGAATAAGCAATCCGACTGTTGATTCGTTTGAGAAGAGAATGACAGCGCTAGAGGGGGGCGTAGCAAGTGTTGCCTGTGCATCGGGCATGGCAGCCATAACAAATGCATTTACTAATATATTAAGAAGTGGTGATGAGATAGTCTGCAGCGCAAGTCTTTATGGTGGAAGTATAGATTTGTTTAAAGATCTTGAAGCTTTTGGAATAAGGACACATTATGTTGAAAATAATAATATAGAGCAGTTTGAGGCTGCTACTAATGAACATACCAGATTGTATTTCGCAGAAACAATAGGAAACCCAAGGCTGGATGTTACAGATATAAGGCTGCTGTCTTTGGCAGCCCACAAAGCAGGGGTGCCGCTTATAATAGATAATACTGTTGCTACAGCATATCTTATAAAACCGATTGAATATGGAGCAGACATAGTTGTCAACTCTACATCTAAGTATGTGAACGGCAACAGTAATTCTATCAGTGGCGTTATAACTGACTCTGGTAATTTTAAGTGGGATAGTGTAAAATATCCGGGTATGAAAGATTTTGCCAGATTTGGTCCATATGCATATACAGCTAAGCTAAGAAATGGGATATATAGAAATACAGGTGCCTGTCTGTCGCCACAGAATGCTTTCTATAATATACTGGGCATAGAAACTTTAGGACTGCGTATGGAACGTATTACTGATAATGCATTAAAGCTTGCAGAATATCTTGATAAGAATTATAATTTCTTAAATGTTAACTATCCTGGCCTTGAAAGCAGTGAATTCCATGAGATAGCACATAAGGAACTTCACAACGGATATGGTGGAATAATTACTATAAGAACTGGAAGTAAGGAGGAGGCATTTAAGTTTATCAATGCATTAAAGCTTCCACTTAACGTTTCCAATATAGGAGATACCAAAACGCTTGTTATTCATCCTGGCTCAACTATCAGTGCTCATAGCACTGATGAAGAAAAGAGAATTGCAGGTGTATATGATGATCTGGTAAGGATAAGCGTTGGAATAGAGGATGTTGAAGATCTTATAGAAGATTTCACACAGGCAGTAGAATTCATACAGCATGCATAGAGGCTTGTCTGATATACAAACACATTATTAAGCCCATAAAGGTTATGATGATTATGTGAAATGCATATTCATATTGATGGTTAAATAGGATTAATGGGCAGACGGAGGAAATTATGGCTAAGATTGATTATTCGACACTTAAAAAAGGCGGATTTATGAGACAGAAACAGAAAGGGTATTTTTCACTTAGAATCCAGGTTGTAGGTGGTAATCTTACATCTGAGAATATCAGGGCTGTTGCTGATGTCGCAGATAAATATGGTAAGGGATACGTACATATGACGTCAAGACAGGGTGTTGAGATTCCTTTTATCAACTTTGATAATATTGAAGAGGTAAGGGCAGAACTTGCAGATGGTGGAGTTAAGCCTGGTGTATGTGGTCCAAGGGTAAGAACGGTTACAGCCTGTCAGGGAAATGCTGTATGTCCTAGCGGCTGTATAGATTCATATGATATTGCAAAGAAGCTTGATGAACATTACTTTGGAAGAGAGCTTCCTCATAAGTTTAAGTTTGGTGTTACAGGTTGTCAGAACAACTGTCTTAAGGCTGAAGAGAATGATATCGGCATAAAAGGCGGTATGGAAGTAAGCTGGATTGAGGATAAATGCATCAACTGCGGGGTATGTGAAAAAGCCTGTCGTAGGGGTGCTATAAGCTGTGCTGACAATACAGTTACTATTGACAGAACCAAGTGTAATAACTGTGGACGTTGTGTTAAGGCCTGTCCAACAGAGGCATGGGAAGGAAAGAGTGGCTTTATTGTATCTTTTGGCGGACTTTTTGGAAATCATATATATAAAGGTGAACAGCTTCTTCCTCTTATCACAGATGAAGAAACTCTTTTCAGAGTCACAGATGCGGCAATAGGCTTCTTTGAAAGAAATGCTAATGCAGGTGAAAGATTCAGACTTACTTTACAAAGACTTGGTGAGGACGAATTCAGAAAAGAAATTAGGGCTGCTTACGAAGGTAAGTAGTATGCTTGCAGATACATCAGATGTTTTGCAGCTTTTGTTAAGATATTCTAAAAGCTATGAATTTCTGATGTATCTGGAATAAAAAGATATATCTGGAATAAAAATAAGAATTCCAGAATAAATTTTAAATTTCACATTGTATAACAGAAAATAATGTGGTAATATATAACATATAAACATATAAAGATACTAGGAATATAGATTAAAGCGCTTTTATATGTATATAATAAAATAATAGTGCCAGATGTTCTATGAAAGAAGGGAGAATAGTTATGGAAATAGAAGGAATTAGTATTGATGATACAGTTGATATAACTGATAAGGTATGCCCGCTTACATTTGTTAAAGCAAAGGTGGCTATTGATGAGCTGGATGATGGTGAGATAATCGCCATACGTATGAATGATGGTGAACCAGTAGCTAATGTTCCAAGAAGTATTAAAGATGAGGGCCATCAGATACTTAAGCTTGTTAATAACGAGGATGAAACTTATACGCTTATAGTTAAGAAGGTAGAAGATTAGAGCAGAAAAGAGGATTAATATGGCAGAAAGAATTAAGTTACAGGATTTTGATGAAAAAGTACTGAATAGTTCACTTCCAGTTCTGGTTGATTTTTATTCTGATAGCTGTGTTCCATGCAAGCGCCTTGCACCGGTTCTTGGAACAGTAGAGGATGAGAAGGCTGGCAGTCTGGTTGTTTATAAGGTAAATATCAACTTCGATGCTGATGCAACACAGAAATATGATGTAAGTGCGGCTCCAACACTTGTGCTATTTAAGGATGGAGAAGAAAAGGCAAGACACACAGGTGTGTTAAAAAAGGATGAACTGGTAAGCTTTATAGAAGCTAATTCATAAGCTTTTAGCATGTAAAACATACTTTTTACATATCATTATTCAGTTAAATATATTTATGACATAAAGGCAGGAAAGAGGTAAAATATGCAGTTAACAGTATCAGGAGTAAAGAAAGAATATGAAGATGGAATAACACTTCCAAAGCTTTTTGAATTCGAGAATGTAGAAACACCAGAATATGTAACAGTTTCAATCAATGAAGAATTCATTCCAGGTGACCAGAAGGAAACGTACCAGTTAAAGGATGGAGATAATGTTGAATTTTTATATTTCATGGGCGGTGGACAAAGATAATAAAGGAATTGTCATTTAATGAAAGAAAAATATAAGTTTAGAAGGAGAAAATATATGGCTTTATCAGATGAGCAGATAGAACGTTATTCGCGCCACATTATATTAAAAGAAGTTGGTGCTAAGGGACAGAAGAAATTACTTAATGCTAAAGTGCTTATAATAGGCGCAGGAGGACTTGGTGCACCAGCAGCTATGTATCTGGCAGCAGCAGGTGTTGGAACAATCGGTATAGCTGATGCTGACGAGGTTGATCTTAGCAACCTGCAAAGACAGATCATACATCAGACGGCTGATGTAGGAAAGGCCAAAGTCCAGTCAGCTAAGGAAACTATTAATGCGATGAACCCTGATGTCACGGTTAATACATATAGAGAGTTTATAACAAGTGAAAATATCATGGACATTATTAAGGATTATGATTTTATTATTGATGGTACTGATAACTTTCCAGCTAAGTTTTTGATTAATGATGCATGTGTAATGGCTAAGAAGCCTTTTTCACATGCTGGTATTATCAGATTCAAGGGTCAGCTTATGACTTATGTTCCTGGTGAAGGACCATGCTACAGATGTGTATTTAAGAATCCACCACCAAAGGATGCGGTACCTACATGCAAGCAGGCCGGTGTTATCGGAGCTATGGGAGGTGTCATAGGAAGTCTTCAGGCTATGGAGGCTATCAAGTATATCCTTGGAGTAGGAGAGCTGCTTACAGGATATCTTCTTACATATGATGCTATAACACAGGAGTTCCATAAGATTAAGCTTCCTTCTAATACAGATGGCTGTGCTGTATGTGGTAAGAATCCAACTATAACTGAGCTTATAGATTATGAACAGGTAGTCTGTGAAGACCACTGATTTTAAGTTTATGCCATAAAAGGAAGGAGGTTTTGCAAGGTGATTACATTTAATAAAAATGATTATGATAAAATTCTTGAATATGCAAAGGTTAATCTTCCAGAGGAAGCCTGTGGCCTTATAGGTGGAACAATAGAGGATGGTAATAAGTATATAAAGAAAGTATATCTTCTGACTAATATTGATCATTCTAATGAACATTTTTCAATGGATCCTAAGGAGCAGCTTGCGGCAGTTAAGGACATGAGAGCTGAAGGATTAGTTCCTCTTGGCAACTGGCATTCGCATCCTGAATCTCCTTCAAGACCATCAGAAGAGGATAAAAGGCTTGCATATGACAGTAAAGCAAGTTATATGATACTTTCTCTTATGAATGCAGATGAGCCAGTGCTTAACTCATTTCATATAGAAGGAAATGTTTCTGAAAAAGAAGATTTGCATATTATTTAGAGATATGATATATAATAATGGATGCAGGTAGTCGTTAATTCCGATTGCCTGCATTGTTTGTATAGATTATACGTGAATTGTATAGTAATAGAAAGGTAGATTATATTTATGACAGAATTAGAAAATATATATGATGTGGTTATAGTAGGCAGTGGACCAGCAGGTTTGTCAGCAGCTATATATGCTAAAAGGGCAGGACTAAATATTCTTGTAATAGAAAAGGAATATATGGGTGCAGGACAGATTGCATATAGTGATAAAGTAGATAATTATCTTGGTATTCCTGCGGTAAATGGTTTTGATCTTGGAGAATGTTTTAGAAATCATGCGATATCTTTGGGAGTTGACATAGAAGATGGCGAGGTTACAGGAATAACATGTACTGATGGTAAGATAGATACAGCTCCTGCAGGTAATAAGCTTTTGTGGAAAACTATACTTTCAGATGGCACATATAAGCTTTCAAAAACAGTTATATACGCAGCGGGAAGTCATCATCGTCATCTTGGTATAAAAGAAGAGGATGAATATATAGGAAAAGGTGTTTCATACTGTGCTGTATGTGATGGTGCATTTTATAAGGATAAAAGTGTAGTTGTTGCAGGAGGGGGGAATAGTGCTCTTGGCGATGCTCTGTATTTGGCTGATATATGCCACGATGTGTATATTGTGCATAGAAGGGATGAATTCAGAGGTAATGCAGCTACTCTTAAAAAACTGCAGGAAAGAAAGAATGTTCATATAATTACCAATGTAAATATACAGGCATTAAGAGGGGAAAAAAAGCTTGAAGAGGTGGTTCTTAGTGATGGACAGGTCATAAAAGCAGCAGGTCTTTTTGTAGCAGTTGGCATGGAGCCTGAAACAGATATTCTTAAAGGTATTGTAGAACTTGATAATAATGGATATGTTGTTGCAGCAGAGGATTGTGTTACTTCAGCAGGCGGTTTTTATGCTGCAGGGGATATCAGAACAAAGCAGTTAAGACAGGTTATAACAGCTGCTGCTGATGGTGCCAATGCTGCATCACAGGTTATCAAGTATCTTAAATAATTCAATTGAAATTATCTGCTTTATATGTTATATTCATTATCCGGTTATGTTTAAAATGTTAAGTAAAATGATGTGAGTGTCGAAAGTGAATTCTGCCACTTACTGATGTATACATGTTTATTGGAGATATATATGGGTAATAATAACAAAAGAAAATCATCAGCTATGGATATGACAACAGGTTCTATTCCATTAAATATACTTAAATTCAGCATCCCACTTATGCTGGCACAGATACTTGAAGTGCTGTTTAATATGTCGGACGTTGCAGTTGTTGGAAAGTTTTCAAGCTATGAAGCACTTGGTGCAGTTGGTTCAACATCGCTTCTTGTTACATTATTTACAGGCTTTCTTATTGGCATGGGTTGTGGAGTCAATGTAAGAACTGCCCAGCAGCTTGGTGCAGGTCAGAAGGAAAATGTAAGAAAAACAATCCATACATCATTTATTTTAAGTCTTTTAGTTGGAATTATAGCATGTGTGTTATGTATAACAGGAGCAAAATTTTTCTTAACACTTATGAATACAAAGCAAGAGCTTATATCCGGAGCTGTTTTATATTTCAGGATATATGCACTTGGAATGCCTGCTATGGCAATATATAATTTCGGCAATGCTGTTATGAGTGCAAGTGGAGATACGAAAAAACCGCTTATATATCTTTCGTTTGCAGGCGTTGTTAATGTATGTCTTAATCTTATATTTGTTATAGGAATAGGTATGGCAGAAGATGGTGTTGCATTTGCAAGTATAACAGCACAGTATATATCAGCTTTTTTGGTTGTTCTTAATCTGTTTAAAAGAAAAGATGAGGATGTCTGCAGATTAAGAGTAAAGGAATTAAGATTATATAAAGGAGTGTCAAAGGTTATATTGATGCTTGGAATACCAGCCGGAATACAGAACGCTATATTTGCTATGGCTAACCTTTTTATACAGACAGGTGTCAACTCATTCAGTGCGGTTATGGTATCAGGTAATGCGGCTGCGGCCAATGCTGATGCACTGATATATAATGTTATGATGGCTTTTTATACAGCGTGCTCAAGTTTTATGGGACAGAATATGGGAGCGCATAATAAGAAACGTATGTTAAAAAGCTATATAATAAGTATGTCCTATGCCTTTTTAGCTGCAGCTATATTAGGTGGGCTGCTTATTATATTCGGAAGACAGTTCTTATCATTGTTTACAAGTGAGCCACAGGTTGTGGAAGCTGGTATGCAGAGAATTATGATTATGGGTTTTTCGTATGCCTTGTCATCTTTTATGGATTGTACGATAGCGGCATCAAGAGGTATTGGAAAGACAATAGTACCAACTATAGTTGTTATTATCGGTTCATGTGTATTCAGGGTTGCCTGGGTATATACAATATTTGCATATGTCCATACGATTCCATCCCTTTTCTTATTGTATCCTTGTTCATGGATGATAACAGCAGCTGCGGAAATAGCTTACTTTATACGCTGCTTTAAAAAATTATCGTTTGATTGATTTGTTAAAGAAAATCAATCAAACGATAATTTTAATTTTAGTTAATTTTATTTGATTTCTTCTGCCATTTTTTCCATATCTGCAATATTATTATCGTTCATTGTGGATTTTATTGTTACAATATCAGGACAGATTGTTATGTTTTTCATGCCCTCAAAGGCTGTCTTTAACCATCTTGCAGCGGTAGGAGCCCATGAGCCGTTTTCTATGATTCCGACTTTACGTTTCTGGTAAGCTTTATGTGAAAGTCTGTTAACAAAATCCTCCATAGGTGGGAATACGCCGCCATCATATGAAGCTGCTGCCACAATAAGACGTCCATAACGAAAAGCGTCTTCGACAGCTTCTGCCATATCATCCCTTGTAAGATCTGTAAATGCTACTTTTTCATAGCCATTTTCCTTTAGAATATCTACCATTTTTAAGGCAGCGGTTTTAGTGTTGCCATGGATAGAAGCACATGCTACAAGGATACCATCATCTTCTGGTTCATAACTGCTCCATGTAAGGTATTTTTCAATATAATAATTAAGATTATCCTTAAGGACTGGTCCATGAAGCGGACATATAGTTTTGATATCAAGACCGGCAGCCTTTTTTAATAATGTCTGTACAGGCGCACCATATTTACCAACTATATTAAAATAATATCTTCTTGCTTCACATGTCCAGTCTTCATCAGTACACAGTGCACCGAATTTACCAAAGGCATCTGCAGAGAAAAGTACCTTTTCTGTTGTTTCATATTCCAGCATGACTTCTGGCCAGTGAACCATAGGAGCCATTATAAATACAAGTTTATGTTTACCAAGTGAAAGCTCATCGTTTTCTGCAACAACCTGGCAGCGTTCATCAAGATTATCAATGTTGAAAAACTGAGGAAGCATAGCTTTGGCTTTAGCGCTAAGAACAAGCTTTGCATCAGGATATTTATCAGCGAGAGCCTTGATGTTAGCTGCATGATCAGGTTCTAAGTGAGATATTACGATATAGTCAACATCTCTGCCATTAAGAGCTGCATTAAGATTATTAAACCATTCTTCTGATTTTCTTTCGTCTATAGTATCCATAACAGCTACTTTTTCATCAAGTATTATATATGAATTGTAAGCCATACCATTTGGAACCTTGTACTGACTTTCAAAAAGATCAAGAGTAGTATCATCAGCACCAATATATTTTATTGAATCTGATATAAATGTGTCTGTCATAATTAAGACCTCCTAAAAAATATTTTAATAATGATAATCATTATTGTTTTGCATTATATTATATAATAACATATATGGAAATAAATTCAAATGTTAATTATCAATTTTTTTCATCGATTCTTTTTTTGAGAATATCAAAAAGTTCATTTTCAGTGTTGATATTTTCATTGCCTAAGTCGGCACAGGCTGTTTTAATATCAAAGGGCAGTCTTTTATCATTAAAAAGTATATGCTCTGGCGCAGCTTTTTTTGGAAGTAATTCAATACGTTCACAAAAGTTTTTATAATCAAGCTTGTTTTCAAGTACGAAAAACGTATCAGGACTATATCTTACAAATAGCAGATCAATATCAGTTTCATCATGAAAAATCTGGTTTAAAAGAGAGTAAAGACTGCATATAATTCCAGAGGCAGCCATACTTCCTTCAGACTGAGTTATGTCATATAAATGTCTGAGGTTGATAAGCGCTGTGTTTGATCTGTGGGTTTTCTTTGCTTCACATATAAGATTAGGAAGATGTTCAGAAAGATAATCCCTGTTATAGGAATTCGTTTCTTTATCCTGCAGAAGCTGACTGTTAAAAGCGTTAATAGCACTTATAAGCTTCTTTCTTGAATTAGAAGAGTTATAACGGTTGTATGTGTAAGAAAAAAGCTTGACTATCTCTAAAACAAGAGCTTTTCCATCAACAATAACAGGACGTGATGTTACCTGATATATATTGTTATCAACTACATCAAGCTTTGACTGGGTCTGTTTAGTTATAAGAGCTCTTGCTGAGGTGCAGTTCTGGCATTGGTATGGAGCGTTCCATACATCATAGCATTTATTCGTTAGAGAAGTACCATCTGTTTTATTATCTTCAATCTGTGTAACGCAGCATTCAAATGGATTAACAAGCCGTACACTGTCAAATGAGCGGGAAAGTATATCCATTTCTTGTGATATTTCATTTTTTGTGTATGAAATCAACTCTTTATTGCTGTTTACAGAGTCATTAGTATGAATGTTTTCGTCATTATAAATATCATTATTATTCATAAACTGTTCCTGCCTTTTAAAGTTAAGTAGATATTAGCATAATTTTTAACGAAATCCAACTAATATTTGACTTTTATATGGCAAAATTGTATTTTATATATTAAGATGTCAGGGTTAAAAGGTATTCTGTCTCTTACATCAGATATAGACAGAAGGGAAGATGATAATGTTAGATAGTGTGTTAAACATGTCAAAAAAACAGATAGAGGATGCTATCAGGATATTGAATCCGTGCATGAATGATTATTTATACGTGTTCGATCTTAAGGAAGATTATTATGTCATATCAAAGCATGCAACAGAAAGGTTTATTCTTCCATCTGATAAATTCTATAATGCAACAAAAAAACATGAGGATTTTGTATATCCAGAAGATATTTCTATGCTTGGTAAGGAAATAGAACAGATTAAAGCTGGTAAGAAAAAGTTCCATGACATGAAATACAGATGGCTGGATAAGCATAATAATCCAGTATGGATTAACTGCAGAGGTTCAGTTTTGTTTGATGAAAATACACAGCCACATTACCTGGTTGGATGTATTAATGAAATAGGTGTAAAGCCGGAGGCTGACAACGTAAGTGGTCTTCTTGGTGAATATGCACTTGACAGATATATTAAAGATACCTGTACAGATAATATTCCAGATGGCTTTATTATAAGAATGAGTATAGATAATTTCAGTACAATTAATGCTGATTTCGGAATGAGCTATGGGGACTTTATATTAAAGAGAACTGCAGAATGTATATTAGAGAGTATAAAACCAACACAAAAACTTTTTAAGGCAGGATCAGATGAATTTATTATTGTTGATTTCAATGGTTCTTCAATAAACGAGGCAGTTGATATATATAAGCAGTGTAAAAAACATATTAATAACTTCATTGAAAATAACAGATATAATACTATATATACTTTATCAGCAGGTATTATTAATACAAGGGATATAACACTTGAAGAAGAAAACTATGTAAAGTTGTCAGAATTTGCTTTAAAAACTGCCAAAGATAATGGTAGGAATAATTATTATATATATAGTAAGACTGACTATGACAGCTATAAAAGAAAGCTATACATAAGTAAAGCACTTCATAATGCTGTCAATGAAGATTTTAAAGGTTTTCAGGTGTTTTATCAGCCGGTAGTTGATGCTTCTACATATATGCTCACAGGTGCAGAAGCTCTTATGAGATTTTCCATAAAAAAAGAAGGCGTGGATGAGTGTGAATATATATCGCCAGTGGAATTCATACCAGTTCTTGAAGAAACTGGTCTTATAATACCAGCTGGCAGATGGATACTTGAGCAATCTGCAAAACAGTGCAGTATCTGGAATGAGCATGTAAAGGATTTCAGGGTAAATATTAATGTGTCATATATCCAGGTTATGAAAAGTGATGTTTTTTCAGATATAATGTCGGTTATAGATAAATATTCATTACAGCCATCATGCATCGGAATAGAACTAACAGAAAGCGGATACCTTGACTCTAGTACACATTTTAATCATTTGTGGAGAAAGCTGAAGGATAATGGTGTGTATGTTATTCTTGATGATTTTGGAACAGGATACTCAAACCTTCATTGCCTGAGTGATCTTAAACCCAATTATATTAAGATAGACAGAACATTTACATTAAAGGCACTTAGAAATAAATATGATTATGAGCTTATGACATATATAATAGATATGGCACATTCGCTCGGACTTAAGCTGTGTATAGAAGGTGTTGAAACATCAGATGATTTAAGACAGCTAAGAGAACCTGGTGCTGATTATATACAGGGATATCTTTTTGGAAAGCCTTATCCGGCTGTGGAATTTGAAAAAAGATACGTCAATGATGAAAAACTGAATAATGAAAATTAAAACTAGAATTTCTGAGCTATAGAAAATTTAATACAATGTTAATACTAAATGGGGTATATATGATACTCCAGAATGGAGGAAATTATGGAAAATAAAGCTAAAACAGGCAGGAAACTTATAATGATGGCAGCTGCATTTTTTGCACCTTTGCTTATAGTCATGATAGTTATCTTTATTTTGTTAAACAATAATATTATTGGGGTTTTACCAGCATTTATTATTATGCTTATAGTATTTGGCATAGTTCTTTTGCGTATTATTAGTGTTATAAGGAGTGTTGTTATTCCTATAAGGGCTGCGATAACAGGAATTTCAGCAGATGATAAAGCAAATGAAAAGGTTAATGAAAAACTTCAGAAGTTATCTTCAAGAAATGATGAGACAGGAGAACTGGTACGTAATATCCAGAATACGTTTGGTGGTATAACAAACACTATATCGGCAATAAGAACGGCAACAACTGAGCTTGAACAGGTATCAGAAGAGTTTGTCAAAATGTTCAGCCAGATGCAGGAAGTTGTAAACAATACTAATTCGGCAGTAGATACAATCACAGGTAATACAACAGTCCAGGTGGATAAGGTAGAGGATATAAAGGTGAAAACTGATTCAATAAGCAGGGCTGTAGATAATATACATAAGAATATTGAAGGGCTTAAGGAGAGCGTGGATACCGTTACTGAATGTAACGATAAAGCGGCAGACATCATGAAAGAACTTATATGTATAAGTGAGAAAAGCGGACACGCCATGGAAGAGGTCAGCAAAGAAACACAGCGTACAAACGAATCTGCACAGGAGATAAGAAAAGTAACAGAGATTATAGCTGGTATATCAAACCAGACGAATCTTCTTGCACTTAATGCCAGCATAGAAGCAGCAAGAGCAGGTGAGAATGGACGAGGATTTGCCGTAGTAGCTGAACAGATAAGAGCACTTGCAGACCAGTCAAGGGAATCAACTGAGCATATTAATAACATAGTTAATGGCCTTATTGAGAATTCTGATATAAGTGTTGAGACAGTTAAGAAGGTAACAGATGCATTTGAAAAGCAGGATGCAAAGATTAAGGATACAGAGGCTATATTTGGAACACTTAATTCAGAAATAAACCGTGTTGGAGATGCAATAGGTGGAATAACAGGTGAAGTAGATGATCTTGAAGACCATAAGAACAATATAGCTTTAGGAGTTGATAATCTTACAGAGTTTGCACAACAGAATGCACAAAGCGGAAAGATAACAAGGGATAATATGAAGGATCTGGAGAGTGTCATGGACAACTGCAAATCATCTACAGACAGAATAGTGGGTGTTTCTAACGAACTTGTTAAAGAAATAAAAAGTATTAGTAAAACAGGTCTTAAAAAATAAATCTAATAATGACTAAAGCGTAATAATTTTACGGTAAAAGGTTTAAAAGTCTTATCGTGTGGGTACGATAAGACTTTTTTGGTTATTTTTGTTTAAAGATAAAGTTTATCACTAAGCGAAAAATATTTAATCAGCTATTGACAAACACTTAAACATTTGTTTAAATGTTTATATAAGAAATGGTTCTATATGAATCAGACTATATATAATGTTGTTATAGAATTGTAAAGAAAGGGTAAGCATATACAATATATGCGGGTATTTATTATGAAGAAGACTTATGGAATCGAAGTAGACTGTGCTAACTGTGCTTTAAAGATGGAGGAGGCAGCTAAGAAAACAAGTGGTGTTAAAGATGCCACAGTTTCTTTTATGACACAGAAGATGAAAGTTGAATTCGAGGATGGTGCAGCTGCTGATACAGTTATGCAGGAGGTTTTAAAGAACTGCAAAAAGGTAGAATCAGATTGTGAGATTTTTTTATAAGCTGAATCTGATTGATATGAAAGGTTGTGGTTTATATGACTAAGAAACAAAAAAAGGTGCTTATAAGAATAATAATTGCTTCGGTATTGATTATTCTTCTTAAACTGGTATTTCATTTTGTTAATGTTAATAAGTATGTAGAACTTATCGCTTTTCTTGTTCCATATTTTGTTATTGGATATGATATATTAAAAAAGGCTGTATATGGGATATTTAACAGACAGGTATTTGATGAGAACTTCCTTATGGCAATAGCAACAGTTGGTGCTATTGCTCTTGGCGAATATGTTGAGGGAACAGCAGTTATGTTGTTTTATCAGATAGGAGAACTGTTTCAAAGCTATGCAGTTGGAAAAAGCAGGAAGAATATCACAGCACTTATGGATATAAGACCTGATTATGCTAATATTGAGGTTGATGGGAAGTTAGAACAGGTTGATCCTGATGATGTTGAGGTTGGCAGCGTTATAGTTGTTAAACCAGGAGAAAAGATTCCTATTGATGGCATTGTAGTAGAGGGAAGCTCTACACTTAATACAAGTGCCCTTACAGGCGAAAGTGTACCAAGAAGTGCTAAAGAGGGTGAAGAGGTTATAAGTGGCTGTGTTAATCTTACAGGACTTCTTAAGATTAAGACAGATAAAGAATTTGGTGATTCAACAGTATCTAAAATACTTGACCTGGTAGAAAATTCCAGTATGAAGAAATCACGTTCAGAAAATTTTATAACAAGATTTGCAAAAGTGTATACGCCAGCTGTATGTATAGGAGCACTTGCACTTGCTGTTATTCCACCGGTAGTCAATCTTGTTATGGGGAATTCCTCTGAGTGGTCTAAGTGGCTTATAAGAGCACTTACAACACTTGTTATAAGCTGTCCCTGTGCATTAGTCATATCTATTCCGCTTAGTTTCTTTGGGGGAATAGGTGGAGCATCTTCAAGAGGCATACTTATAAAAGGCTCTAATTATCTTGAGATTTTATCAAAGGCAAAATATATCGTATGTGATAAAACCGGAACACTTACAAAGGGTGTATTTGAGGTTACGGATGTTGTTACCGCTAATTCATATCAAAAAGAAGAACTTCTTAAACTGGCAGCATATGCAGAAAGTTATTCTACGCATCCTATAAGCAAGAGTATAAGGAATGCATATAATAAGAATATTGATACTAATGTTATATCTGATATAGAAGAGATAAGCGGACATGGTGTGTGTGCAGATATAAAAGGCAGAAAGATTCTTGCAGGAAATAAAAAGCTTATGGAACAATATGGCATAGACACAACACCTACGCAGTCTTTTATAGATAAAAAAACAGGAACACTTGTGTATGTGTCAGTTGACGGTGTATATGCAGGCTGTATAATCATATCAGATATAATTAAGCCAACATCTGCAAAGGCGGTTAAAGACTTAAAGAAAGCAGGAGTAAAGAAAGTTGTTATGCTTACAGGTGATTCAAAGAAGGTTGCTGATGCCGTAGGAAAGCAGATAGGGGTAGATGTTGTTAAAAGTGAATTGCTTCCTGCAGATAAGGTTTTTGAGGTCGAAAAGCTTCTTGATGAAAAAGAGAAGAATGAAGTACTTGCCTTTGTTGGAGATGGAATCAATGATGCGCCTGTGCTTTCAAGGGCAGATATTGGCATAGCTATGGGAGCGCTTGGTTCTGATGCGGCTATTGAGGCAGCAGATATAGTACTTATGGATGATGATCCTTCTAAGATAGCAACAGCTATGAATATATCAGCAAAGACTTTAAAAATTGTACACCAGAATATAGTGTTTGCACTTATGGTTAAGTTTATATGTCTGTTTTTAGGTGCTATAGGTATAGCTAATATGTGGATTGCTATATTTGCAGATGTAGGTGTTATGGTGCTTGCTGTGCTTAATGCTACAAGATGCCTTGTATATAAGGATTAGATTAGTAAAATATTAATATGTTTACAAAAGGAGATACGCATGTCAGGAGTTAATCTTCCACATGATCATGGACAGAATATAGAAAAAGTGCTGGAAAGAATGCCAGATTCAGAGGAGTGTGTGTTAGTTGCTGAGGTATTCAAGCAGATTAGTGATGGCAGCAGAATACGTATATTATGGCTGCTGTGCCATTGTGAGGAATGTGTCAGTAATATAGCTGCAGCTATGCAGATGAGTGATCCGGCAGTATCACATCATCTTAAGCTTTTAAAAAAGAGTGGACTGATAGTCAGCAGAAGGGATGGCAAGGAAATATATTACAGACTTGCTGATACACAGACTGCACAGCTTTTACATCACATAATAGAAGAAATGTTCAGGATCACATGTCCTCTTGGATAAAAAATGATATTAAAAAGGTGCAATATAGACTATTGCATCTTTTTTATTTTGGGAAAGCTTGAAAATTTTTGTGAAATTGTTTATAAATCTCGTCATAAAAACAAAAAAGTTATTCATTTTTAATATCATATGTGTTAAAATAGATTAAATTAATCAATTATCAGATATAATATATTGAAATTTTGGAGGATATATGTATTGGTTCTGATATTGATATAACGTGAATATATTGTTAAGGAGAGTTTTTATGTTTAGTCAGTTATTTGGAAAATATCTTATTGAGAGTGATATTATTAGTGAGGAACAATATGAGGATATTCTTGCAAAAGTAGAAAAAACACGTGCAAAGCTTGGTCTTATTGCTGTTTCAGAAGGTATCCTTACAAAGGAAAAAGCTGAAAGGATTAATATACTTCAGACACAAAAGGATGCAAGGTTTGGTGATATAGCAGTTGAAGAGGGATATATCACTAAAGAACAGCTTGATATGATACTTTCAAAACAGGCCAGTCCATATATTAAGTTTATCCAGGTGCTTGAAGAGGTTACAGGTATTAAGCAGGATAAGATAGAGTTATACATAGAGGATTTCAGGAAAAGCATAGGATTTACATTTGAAGAACTTGAGTCACTTAAGAGCGAAGATATAGACAGTATAGTTCCTATGTTTGCTTATGCCGCTAATCCTTATGTTACAAGAATAGCCGCACTTGCTTTAAGAAATATAACAAGATTTGTTACAGATAATTATTATATCGGAAAAATAGAACATGTTAACAATTTTGATTACAGAGCTTTTTCCGGACAGCAATGTGAAGGCGATATTAATACAGTCATAGGCTTTGCCGTAAAGGATGATCCAGATGGATTTATAAAGATAGCTGCTGGATATTCAAAGCGTGGGGCATATACCTTAGGACTAGAAAGTTATGATGCAGTGGGTGAGTTTGTTAACTGTATAGATGGGCTTTTCTCATCAGCATTATCAGCTGAGAATATAGAAGTTGAGATTCTTCCACAGTTTTCATACGAGAATCAGATTGCAAAAGGCAGTGCCTATGTATTGCCTATATACATTAATGGCAAAGAGGTTTCATTGTATATTGCAGTAGACAGTGATGTGAGCATAGGACAGATGCCGGTTACAAGAAAGATGGCAGTTAAGGAAGGTAGTGTTGATGAGACAGGTGAAAAAACAACAGTACTTATAGTGGATGATTCTGGAATGTCTAGAATGATGTTAAGAGATATATTAGAAGAAGCCGGTTATTGTATAGTCGCAGAAGCATCTGATGGTTTTGAAGGTGAACTTGCATATAAGCAGTATGAGCCAGATATAGTTACATTGGATATTACAATGCCTAATATGGATGGTATTGAATGTCTTGAAAGAATTATGGATTATAATCCTGATGCTAAAGTTATCATGATTACAGCAGCAGGACAGCAGAATAAGGTTATTAAGGCTTTAAAAATAGGAGCGAAAAAGTTTGTTACAAAGCCATATAATGTAGATGATGTTCTTAAGAATATAAAAGAACTGGCTGAATGATATAAATAAACATATAAATATAAAAAAGAAAGCGTGTATAGCAGATCTCCCCAGCTGCTAACAGGCTTTCTTTTTATATAGATAACTTTTTACAAAGATAACCTGTTCACGTACTATAAAATAAGATATTATGGTTAAAAATCTTATTATGCAGGTTATATGAAAATATGCTTACATCAATTCCGGATATATATGTTAAGCATATTTTCATATTATCATAGTACACAATATTTACATCCTACTTTAAGGGGGATTTTCTGTTGGATATAATTAATAACGTATTTTTTTCAATACAAGTCATCAAAAACTGAGGAAATTGTGTAAATTGCAATAGAAAAATGTGATGTTCTTAAAAAAATACAATCCGAACTATTTTCTGTTGAATTTACAAGATAAATCACATTCTTTTGCATAGCGACAAGGCATATAACAGACTATATTATTTTTAGTATGAAATAAACATACAAAGTGTAGGATATAATCTTTTATATGCCTTAATGAAGTTATTAAAATACTGTTCATTGTTGTAATACCTCACATTCTATAGATTTCATATACTGATATGATGATAAGCCGCCGAACAACTTACGCGGCATATTGTTTATTAAGTCTTGTATATGCTTAATATATTCATCTGTATAAACGCTTATATCTTGCGATTTTGGAATAAATCGCCTTATAAGTTTATTAGCGTTTTCATTGCTACCGCGTTCACAACTTGCGTAAGGATGACAATAATATAAGTTCGATCGCACGAACTTTTTTAAATCTTTATTTTTAAAATCGTAATTAGTAGAGAACTCAACACCATTGTCACAAGTGATAGTTTTAATTTTATTCTTAAAATCATCCCAAACGCTTTCTAATACAGACCATACAGAAGAACACTTTTTGTTATCAAGTTTATAAATTATTTCTTCTCTTGTCTTGCGTTCTGTAAGTACAAGTAAACAAGTTTTCGTGCCTTGCTTTCCTTGCACTGTATCCATTTCAAAATCGCCGTAATTGTCACGGCTTGAAATGTCGGCGCGTTCTTCGATAGAACGCTTTCCAAACTGATATATTTTCTTAGCTGTCTTAATATATTGCTTTCTGCGAATTCGTTTAACTGGCATCTCACTTTGTCTAATATCGAAAATGTTAGAGTGAAAATAATTGTATAAAGTTGATAAACAAACTCTTGTATTAAAGCTTTCATTCTTTGCCAGTTCATTAGCAGAATAAAAAGAATAATGATTATTCTTTATCTGACTTTCTATGAATATTTTAAATTCATAATCATTGTTGATTTTAAGCGGCGCACCCTTGGCAGTACAATTATATTTATATTTGTTAATTGCAACATCAGCACAATATTGTTGTCTTTCTGTTAAGTCACTGTTTAATAGTGTAGTAGTGCCGCGCTTAATCTCATTGTATATTGTATTGTAATGCTTATGTAATTGTCGCGCTATTTCTCTTTGTGACAGATGTTGTATATTATACATATATTCAAGTTGATAGCGTTCTTTATCTGTAAGATACTTTCCCATAATAACAACCCCCTTGTAAGTTAATATTATGTTTTAAGTTTCAAAATTATATATTTTAAGTTCATTATCGCAAAACGGCATATCTATTTTTTTTCGATAATTCATATCATTTTCAAGACATTCTATGAAATCGCTTAATTGTTCGCTTTCTACAATATAATTGTCAATTTGCGGCTTGTCGCAGTTCTTAATAGAGTACCAGTAACGACGCTTGCCTTGCGATAGATTAATTAAATCTTTAGTTATATATTTAAGCATATAACCGCAAGTTTTATTTTGCCCTTGCTTATCAGTATCAATCGGAATTGCTGTTGTAAATCCAAGATGATAATTAACTATGTTGTAAATTATCTTATTGTTAGAACGATAGCCGCTATCAACTAATGTTATGCCGTCAATATTAGACATTAAAGCATGAAAATGGAACTTTTGCTTATCTTTATGATATTCGGGAACAATTAAATATTTCATATCGGGCGAACATCTGCGGCGCGCGTTGTCTAACCAGTTTGACATATAAAAACTAACTTCATTATAATCATCAGATTTTACAATCTTCGGATTAAATGTAAAAGTTACAAAATAATCCCACTTGTTACTCAATGCAATCTGCCATATAGAATTTTTTGTGCGGTTCATTGATTGACGTATTGATAAATCAATAGCTTGTTGCGTTCGTTCTTTGTTTTCATTTTTGCGTTCGTTCGCACGAACTTTTTTATTATCGTATTCAATCGGTTTATTGTAAACCTTAATTTGTGTTTGATTTAAAAACTTAATTTCTTTAACATTGTATGCACCCACTTTTACTTTATCTCCCTAATTTATTTTGTGACGCTTAAGTGTATATAATATCAAGTACGCGCGTGCGTGTGCGCGTATAATATATTATATATTTTTAATGCCAATGCAGTTATATTGATTGTTAACGTTCCACAAGTTCCACGTATACCAATCAATATAACTGCGTAGTATCATAAATTTTAAAATATTTATTACTGCCAAAGATGAAATTAGTTCCAATTTTAGAATCTTTCTTACTATATCCATACATTCTTTTTACACATAAAAACAGATTGCCGCCAAACGGAGCCGCTAATAATTTACCAAACAGCTTATATTTACTTACATTTCGATGTAAGTATTCAGTTTCCAAAACAGCGCGAATCTGCTTATCAATACACTTGTCATCTTGCGATATTAGTATACAATCATAGCCTAATTTTCTATGCAAGCGGAAGAAAGCACACCAAGCAAGCCTATCTTTTCTATTCCAAGTACGCGAATTAAACAATTCTTGACATTCGTCTAATATAATAAGCGTTTGGAATAACTTAAAAGTGCCATCTTTATTTCTTGCGTGAAAATTATAGGCGAACCCCTTTAAGCCTTGTAGATAGCTAAAGATGTCTTTAGGTTCTACAAGGCTAGAAGAGTATGTTCCATTCGTATTAAGTCTATATTGTTGTATAGAATTATTAAGCCATTCACTATTATTAATATAAATGTATTGCCCCTTAGGTTTATTATTTTTAGGGGGAATGTTATCTATATTTATTTCTATATTTCCTATAACAGTTTTACCGCTACGTATAGCGTTATATATTTTTTGTGCCGCGTGATAGGACTTCCCCGACCCTGGCACGCCAGTATAAAAGTCTATTGCCATATATTCACATCTTTCTTAGTGCGTTCAATCGAACGAACTTTAATTCATTAATAAATTAGATACAATTTTAATAGGGTTGGAAACATTTCCAAAAAGTGAAGATAATATCTTTCTAAAATATGTATACATTATATAAGTTGCGTAAACATCAACCCAAGTACCGATAAGCAGGACGGCATAATCAAGCGGAACAAACCAATTCACATAGGGGAGATATTGATATAAAGGTTCATTTACTACATCAAATAAGCCGTAAAATACATCTGTAGGTAAAAAGGCTTGAACAGCAAGACCAATCTGTATAACTGTCAATGTAATATTTGTTAAAAAACTGATTAATGCGGCAACTAATAAGCCGATTAATGCACTAGCTGTTAAACTTCCCATATATTATATTTCCCCCTTAAACTTTCTATAAACACCAACCGCAAGCGCAAGAGTGAACGATAATTTTAAGAAACTTCTTGAAACATTCGCCCAATCATTATAATTAGATAAATCGAATTGTATAATTGTCTCTTCGCTATCTTTCTTGCCTACGAGATAACCATAATTATACTTAAATTCGGGTGTTTTAGGTTCACATTGTAATACTTGTAACCATTCGTATAATTGATAAGGAACGGAAAAAGGAAACTTCCCGAGTATGCCGTTATGATAATCTTTTACATTATCTTCGACATCATCAGCATATACAGCAATTCCAACATCATTATCAACACTTATAACGGATTGAGTGCCAGTATCATCAAAGGAACTTGTACCGAATAAGACCATATTTTTAACAGCAGTAAAGCACTTGTTAAAATGTGGCACTATATCATTAATTGTATAATTCTTATCTTCTTTATCATCAGATACACTATCAGCTATTCTATTAGTAACTCCAAGAATATCAGATAATATAATATTTTGTTCGCGCATAATAGATATTAAATCATCTAATTTATTATTTGTTTGTTCTGTATTGTTGCCAATATCATCTATCTTGCCACTAATACTTTCAAGCCCTTTATCAATAGCATTTTGCAATTCATCCGAAGACATTCCATCTTTTTTTTTATTAATACTGTCAATAAGTTCATCCATCTTGTTAGAAATATTCGTGTTCATATCATCAATAGATATTTGTATATCTTCTCCAGTTTCTTCAATTTTGCTAGATACATATGCAGTTTGAGAACCATGTTGAAAATTATATAAAGCTTCATAAGACTTAAAAATATTTATAGTTTTATTATTATCAGAATAAAAATAAACACTGCCATATGTATATCTATTATCATGTATTACTAAATGAAAATTTGATATTTCATTATTAATATTTGAAAAAGCAGCGCCCATATTCTCAGGCTTAATATTGGAATTTCGATAATAATATTTAACATAATTTCTATCAATAATATCATTAGATTTATTAATTACAACTAAATTTGAGCTAATATTAGAATCATAATCAAAAATTTCCTTGCCATTACAATATATATAAGACGGTTCATCATCAAAGAACATACGAAAAACTAAAGAAACACCTTTATAATCTTTACATGCAAAAACATAATCTCTATCTTTAATATCAGCATAATCAGATTGAAAATCTTCTTCATGTTCATATAAAGTTTTAACAGAAGAAAGCAATTCTTGAGGAGTACCCGAAGACTCTAATACATATAAACCTATACTATTGTAATATTGTTCTTTTAACTGCTTTCTTAACTTATCAACAGAATCTGATAATATTGTTAAGCCGTTGTCGTCATCATATAAAGATTGAGAAAATTGAGTATTGTCTTTAGATATTAAACCAGTTACAAAATCAGATACACCTTTAGACGCATAACCAAGCGCTTTACATAATTGCCCCGACATTCCTTCGTACTTTGCTTTAGTAACTGCGTATTGTACAACATTATCAGAAGAAAGAATATCAATCAATTCTTTATCTGTATAAGTTTCCGTCCAAAAAAAACGAGATGCAGACCACTTGCCAGTTGCAGAAGAATATATAAACATAGGAGTATTATCGTTAGAATAAATTATGCCGTGTTTACTTACAATTTCGGTAGCTTGTTCATATGTATAGCCATAATTATCTGTAGCATATACATAAGTAAACGAATTAAAGATAGACATAAATAATATCAAAAATATTAATAAAAAAGATACAATTCTATATTTCATATATACCCCCATAATAAAAAAGATAGGCAAGTTATTCTTGCCTATCATCCATATGTTTTTTATAATATTCTGTCTTTACATTAAGATATTTAACAAATTTGTAAACCACAAAACAAATTAAAAATATCGGTAAAATAATAACAATAATCATAAGAACAAGGTTTAATATAGTAATGAAACCATCAAATAAAAGTTGATAATCAATACCAAACAACCGCCCCGAACTATTCAAATATACCAATATATACACCCCCTTACTTGACTATTGTACTACAAGGCAAGATATAGCACAAGCATATAAGCGGATTTTATTTTACATTTTTTGTTGCGTTCAATCGAACGAACTTTGTATCATAGCGACAAGCCGCTTTCTATCTAATTCAATGTATACATTATCTAAAATAGTGAACTTTAGATTTAAGTTAACAGTATGTCTACAGAAGTAGAAACGCTGTTCATCTATGATGATGATGTTACCGATTACAACATTATCGCGTGTATCTGATATTAGATATTCTATACATTGCATGTCGTCTTGAAATGTTCTTGTTACGTCGTCGGGACTTGATACAGATAATCTGAATTGTTTTAAGTCTGACAAACCGCGTTCATAACCCAAACATCTTAATATTAAGTCTGCGTTGATAAAGCCGTTGTACATTATTTTTCACCCCCTTATAGAATACTTAATGATTTAATACAACTAGCAGAGCAAGCAAAGCAAATAAATAATGAATATTAATAAACGTATATTAATCATAATTATATAATATAAAGTGTGGCAATATTAAGAACTTGCAACATCTGTATTATTATTTACATTGTCTTTATCTGTTTTTTCCGCTTTCTGCTGTTTTTTCTTTTCGCTTTCTTCGAGCCGTATATCTGCTAATTTAATAAACATACGGCGAATAAGGTTGCGCGGATTTCTTGTAGTTCCATATGTGGAATAATTAACGGCTTTTCTTATCTGTACGCTATTTCGCCAAGTTAAGAAGAATAATATTAATAGTAAATATCCCAACTTTGCACCCCCTTGTTATATATGTTAATGCACTCTTATATTGTCAACGGCATACTGTAACAGTATGCCTTGTTAGTAGCTAACAGCTTGATATTAGCTAGCAAGTGAACGGAAAAATCCTACTGAAATTCTTATGCCCATTGTAATAGCCATAAGCCCAAGACCAATAGGAAGAACGGCAACAATACCATCCTTGCATGTATCCACTGCTGTCTGACAAGCTGTAGTAATAGCTGTCTTAATTCCTGCGTCCATAACTGCACTTGATACAACGTCTTCCATAGTTGTATATCTCCTTTCTAAAAATTGTATTAATTATCCCTATTGGGTTAATACCTTATTTTGCTATGTCTGTAAATATTCGCCAAACTTTCATAATAGACCACGCGACGAATGATAGTATTACAGACATACTAAAGCCGATTGATATGTATTGTGTTATTAAATCGGTTAAATCATTAATTGACATATTAATCACCTTAATCTATCTATTGCAACATATCCAAGAAATGCACCTAATGAAATTATCTGTATTATCATCATATAACTTAGATTAGTATTAATTTGCTTTAAATATTCTTGAATTGTTGTATTATCAATATCTGATATATCAACATTGTTAGATATATCCGTTGTTGTCGTTGTTGTTGCCGTTGTTGCGCTTTCTGCCCTAACATAAGATACATTTTTAAATGTAAATATGTTAATAAATAGAAGAGCGACAAGCATTGTAATAATTAGTATTTGCAAAGTTTTCTTTGACTTCATTAGATACCCCTTACACTTCACAAAGCCGCTAAACATCATTAAATATCTTTTGTGGGATAAGTTTCCACGGAGCGCCCCACTACATAACGAGGAAATCCCGAACATAGAACCCCACAACGCAACGAATAATGTTAATTAAGCGAATTAACAGTATTGGCAGTTGAACACATTCGCCGCCAATCTTGAACAGTGGCGAACACTACCGCGTTGTTATGCAAGCGGTAATTATAGCACCCTTGACAATGTACACCACAATATACGCTATGTAGGTGCTATGCGGTAGTGCGTGCCACTCTTGCCGCAAGTGGCGGCGCGAGCTGTCACTATTGGCATAATAATAAATGTCGTGCTTTTGCTAAAAGCCTACAAGCATAAGTTACTTTTAGCCGATTTATTAGCATTGTTATCAGTTGTTTTATTATCTGAATTGATAATATTTTTAACATCTGCGGCGCGTACATCTTCATAATTGATGTTATGTGATTGAATGTGTAAATCTTGCGTTGTATTAGCACCCGACTTCTTTAAGCCGCGCCCAGTGGCTTTATTGTAGATAGTCACAATTAAGAATACTAATATAATGATAGTCCACATAATCACAGCCGCGCCAATAACAATTTTAGTTGCAGTTTGTAGCATTGTTTTTCACTCCCTTGTTAAAATTTTAGATTTAAACCCTTGTATATGTGCTTAAATGCTAATTTAATATATCAAGAGTGGGAACATCTTTATTTTAGGGAGATAAAGAAAAACTTGATATATTAAATCAGAACTTAAACACATTGTATTCGCTTAAGTTCTAAAAGTTCGTTCGATTGAACTTTTCTATGTGATAGCAAGTGCATATATTAATATACACTTGCTACATATACACATAGACATATTGAGATACAGTGCGAATATCTCATAATCAGATATACAAGCTATGCGATACTTGCATATGTGATATATATATTTAAACTGTACAAGGGAACAGCTTAAACCGATTAATTAACTACTTGCTAGCAGTTGCCGCCGCTTTATCTGCGGACTTATTACCATACACATTAGGCGATACTAACTCATTAAACTTGCTTAAGAAATCGCCGCGCCAGTTGTTAGGAAGTTCAAACATAATGCCGTCGATTTTTGGTTTCGGTATCTGATTTTCACGTCTAAATCTGTCATCAAAACGAGTAGTAAACGCATATATCGAATCTTCCTTAATAATGTTATAAACATCTTCGGGAACTGTCATATCTATAGTATTATCGCCATCGTCGAGAATAACTGGATAATATACACCAGTAACACGGCTTGTCTGTCTGTCTCTAATTTCCTGCGGTTCTTTCTTTCTGTATACCTTTACAACTAAAATCTGTCTTACATCCATTTTCTTTTACCTTTGCGCGACTTCGCGCCCTTCCTTAAATTAAATATGATATTATATATAGTGCGTTCGTATCGAACGGACTTTAATAACCCTTTGCCGCTTACTTGCCTTAATAAGCGGCATTGAGATATTAACTATTTTAATCAACATAAATCATCAATTTTATGTCTTTGTCTTTGTAACTCTTAAATAATTCATTCAAATATTTAACTTGTTCATCAGATAATGTTAAACCGCCCTGAATATTAATAACTGCCGTTGGTTTTTCGATATTATCAGCAGATACATTATTATCAGAATCGTTACTAACTGGCGGATTAATAAACGAATGAACATCATAGTTATTAGCTTGATTGTTGCTATCTGTAATAACATCAGCTTTATCACAATCCGCGTATAATTCTTCAATATCTTCGGGATTGTCGGGGATGTCACTAACAGTATCAGTTGTTACAGTACTAGCAATTTTCCTTAACTTCATTTCATCCACAACAATCTTCTTTATATCGCGAGTTGTCATATCAGCAGTGATATTATTTTGTTCTATTTGTTCAATAGTTAAGCCGCGAACAAGAATTAATTGTGTTATGCTAAAATTCTTTAATCTATCGTCTAAAGAATAAAAGCCAGTTTCGTTATTTAATACTCCAAAATTATCAACTACTTTAAGCCAGTTGGAAACAGTGCCGCGCGCTATGTTAAAATTGTCATATGCGTAATCATATATATTCTTATAATCATCAACGCGATAAAGTTCCTTGTCATATACGACTTTAAGCACAAAAGCAATTTTTAACTGACTTGTAGCACAAGCATTTACTTCACTTAATAGATAATTCTTTAAAGTGTTAGCAAGGTTTTTCTTTTCTTGCCAATAATCTTTGCAATCTGCTAAAAAGTTAATATCGCCAGTTGCGATATAATTATTAAATTCATCAAGATGTTTTTCATCTTCGTTCTGCTGCTTTTCAAGTTCTTGTTTATGTAATTCTTCCTTAATCTGCAATACTGTCTTTGCATTATTCTCTATATAGTCACATTCAAATTGAGTGAATTTATCAGAAATTAAGTTGTGCATATATTCATAATCAGAAGTAAATACAACATCATATTCATATACATTATTTAAACTGTCAGTAATACGAAGAAAAACTTCATTACCAAACGTAAAAGGAACATCAACAGCAGGACTATAAACAAGTTCAATTTTAAAATCCTTGTAATTGTCGTTTAAAAGTACTTCGTTGTTATCAAGAAATACATCTTTAATATTTTTCCAATCTCTTTTTAAAAACATTTTTCGCATATTATTATTAACTCCCTTGTAAATAAAAAAATGTATTTGTGGTAAAGAAATTGCTATTTCCTTATCACAAATACATTTTACAATTTACGAAACTGAGGAAATTGTCAGTGAAATACTAAAAATCATATAGCCAGATTACATATTGTATGATATAATTAATAGCAATATATTTATAGAAACGGAGCATTTATAATGGAAAAGTATTTTAAAGTAAAAGAGCATGGCTCTACAGTAAAGGTTGAGATTCTTGCTGGTATTACAACTTTTATGGCCATGGCTTACATACTTATGGTAAACGCAGGTATGTTTTCGGCTTTACCAGAGGTATCTTATAATGCGATATATATCGCAACAGCATTATCAGCAGTAGCTGGTACTTTTGCTATGGCATTTCTTGCCAATCTTCCGCTTGGCTTAGCTTCAGGCATGGGACTTAATGCATTTTTTGTTTATACAGCATGCTTTAATTTTGGACTAAGCTATGCTAATGCACTCGTGCTCGTATTATTAGATGGTATAGTATTTATAATTCTTACATTGACAGGTATCCGCACAAAGCTTTTTACGGCTATTCCTGATGCCGTAAGAAAGGCTATTTCAGCTGGTATTGGTCTTTTTATTGCATTTCTTGGATTACAGAATGCTGGAATTATAGTTAATGATGAATCAACACTTGTTAATCTTTCATCTTTTAACATTCTTAATGGTAACGCATCATGGACTGATATTATGCCTAAGTTTGTTACTATTATGGCACTTGTTATTATAGCTGTACTGACTGTCAGGAAAATAAAGGGGTCAGTACTCTGGGGTATTCTTGGTGGAAGTATTATCTATTATGTACTAGGTTTTACAGTGCCAGGGTTTTACGATGGTTTTTTTGATGGTATGACTCTTAATCCTTTTGCAGCCTTTGGTGACTGGGCATCTGAGTCGTTTGGTAAGGTGTTTACAGAAGGGTTTAATTTCTCAGGTTATCTAGCGGACCATTCAAGCGCAGATCTTGTGCTTGTTATTGCAACAACAGCACTTGCTTTCTGTATGGTAGACATGTTTGATACTCTCGGAACTTTATATGGTGCATGTTCAAGAGGTGATTTACTCGATAAGGATGGACAAGTTCCTAACTTTGAAAAGGCTATGTTATCAGATGCCATAGCTACATGTGTCGGTGCTATATGTGGTACATCAACGGTTACTACCTTCGTTGAGTCAACATCAGGTGTAGCTGAGGGTGGAAGAACAGGTCTTTCAGCATTTACAACAGGCTGTCTTTTCTTTATTGCCATGTTTTTAAGCCCTATAGCAGCGCTTATTCCAGGATGTGCAACGGCAGCAGCACTTATATATGTAGGTGTACTTATGATGGGTGGAGTTGCAGACATTGACTGGAAAGACATTTCTGTAGCTGTTCCTGCTTTCCTGACTATTGCATTTATGGCTTTTGCATATAACATAAGCTATGGTATTGCATTTGGTATTTTATCTTATGTTCTGATTAAGGTGTTTTCAGGTAAGGCTAAGGAAGTTAAAGCATTTACATGGATTATTGCTGTATTATTTTTGTTAATGTTCTTCCTTACGCATTAATGTTTTAAACAATATGTTTGTTTGTATGTGTGTTGAAATTTGCTTTTGACACGTATATCATTCTATTATATAATAAACACAGGATAGTTATGGGGGCATACACTATGTAGCCCCCATAATATTTGTATTATGGTACGTGACTATGATAAAGGACATTTTTTTGATGCAGGGATTAAATATTTGGCTGCCGGCATCTTATTATTTATTTGACAGGAGATAGATATATATATGGATAATATAAGAGATTATCTTAAGGATAATATACTTATAACGGATGGAGCGTTTGGTACATATTATGCTGGATTATATGATACACGTGAGCTTCCCGAAAAAGATAATATAAACTATAAGGATAGAATTACGGCTATCCACAGGGAGTATATTGAGGCTGGTGCCAGACTTTTAAGAACTAATACATTTGCCAGTAATACGATTAATCTTGATACTGATATAGAAGGTGTAAGAGCCAATATTAAAGCAGCTGTGCAAAACGCCAGACAGGCAGCTTTATTATCTGGAAAGGAGGTTTATATTGCAGCAGATATAGGACCTATACCTAACGATAATATGTTTGACCGTCAGATAACAGAGAATGAATACGTCCAGATAGTAAACACGTTTGCTAAGCTGGGGGTTAATATATATGTGTTTGAAACATTTTCTGACATTTCCCATATTATAGAAGCAATCAAGGCTGTTCCAAAGGATGCCTTTATTATAGTGCAGTTTGCTATTAATCAGTATGGATACAGCAGTTCTGGACTTAGTGCAAGAAAGCTTATATCACTGGCTGATGAAATAGATAGTATAGATGCTGTTGGATTTAACTGTGGCATTGGTCCTGCACATATGGAGCAGTTTGTAAGCAGGAATAGAAAATACACAAAAAAAATATTCACTGCACTTCCAAACGCAGGATATCCTCAGGTTATCAGTGGAAGAATGGTGTTTTCGGATAAGAATATAGAATATTATTCACAAAAGGTATGTGATCTTGTCAGGGCAGGTGCAGATATAGTTGGTGGCTGCTGTGGAACAACACCAGATTATATAAAAAATATATCTGAAATGATACGTTCATCACATATATCATGCAATATAAATATTGATACTGATGGTGATTTTAATAAAACACCAGTTAAAAATAGTGCTTTTTATTGTGGTAAAGAAGGAAAGAAGCTCATAGCTGTTGAACTTGCACCTCCTTTTGATAGTGATGCTGACAAGCTTATGGATGCAGCACATTATTTAAAGGAAAAAGGAGTTGATGTACTAACATTTCCTGATTCACCATCTGGCAGAACGAGAGCTGACTCTATTCTGATAGCAGCTAAGGTGTCACGTCAGACAGGAATGTGTGTTATGCCTCATCTTTGCTGCAGGGATAAGAATGCCATAGCTATAAGATCACAGCTTCTAGGTGCACATATTAATGGAATTAATAATTTCCTTGTGATAACAGGAGATCCTATTCCTCAGATGATAAGAAGCAGCGTTAAGAGCGTGTTTAATTTTGATTCTGTAGGACTTATGAATATCATAGAAGATATGAACGAAGATCAGTTTAAGTATGAGCCTGTTGTATATGGCGGTGCTATTAACCAGGGAAGGAAAAGACTTGATATAGAGATATCCCGCGTTAAGAAAAAAATGGAAGCAGGAGCAGCTTTTTTTATGACACAGCCAGTTTTTTCTGATGAAGATATTAAACGTCTTAGTACCATAAAAAAAGAAACAGGTGCGCGTATATTATGTGGTATTATGCCACTTGTCAGTCTTAAAAATGCAACATTTATGAAAAATGAGATGGCAGGAATAGATGTTACTGATGAAGTTCTTTCAAGATATAGTGAAGATATGACTAAAAAAGAAGGAGAGGCTGCCGGAGTAAAACTGGCAGTTGATATGATAAATAAAACTAAAGATATCGTTGATGGATATTATTTTTCGTTTCCTTTTAACAGAGTATATATGCTAGAAGATATACTTAGTATGAGTCAGATTTAATTATACGGAGGTGATATAAGTGAATGAGGCACAGGTAAAACACTTTATATTAGTAGAACGTAAAAAGGGTACATCTATAGAAGAACTTATATTTATTCTTCATGATAATGGAGTGCCGGAGTATGAAATATCAAACTATCTGGAAATATCAATAAAATATGTTGAGGAAATACTTAGTGATTATTAAACATATGTGTGCTCATAGGATTCAAAGGATTATTTAATTGATTTTTAAGAAAATGAATACAATTATAATCCTTTGATGCTTGATAATATGGCATTTCAGCGATATAATCATAAAAAGATTATTTTATCGGGGAGGTGCCTTATGGAAGTATATGAGATGCCTATAACTTTAGAAGAAGCCAGGAATTATCATAAGGTTATATATCAGCTGAAGATGTTAAGTCCGGTTGAGTGGATTAAAACATATATTTATACCGTGATATTCAGTTTGATTTTTTCATTTATATTATTTACATTTTCAACGAATATTGCACTTACAATGTGGGTTTCAACCAGTATTATAGTTAAGTTAGTTGTTTTTGCCATAGCTTTTATCCTTGTTGCCATGCAAAGATCAAAGAATATACAGTTGAAAGCTATGCTTCAGAAGTATTTTATCAATAATATTCCACAGGAGTTCCTTGTGGGTGGTATCCAGTTAAAAAAGATAAAAGTGTCTAAGGATTCATTGAAGGTATATTATAGAAAATTACAGACACCAGATTTATAGTGTATGTTTATAATCAAGATATAAGCTCCTTTTTTCGTTTGTATATGCAGGAAAGGGGCTTTTTAAAATTACAATATTTAATATTTAACAGATGGGAGATTATATATGAGTTTATTAAATGTAGAACATCTTACACATGGTTTTGGAGACAGGGCAATATTTGATGATGTTTCCTTCAGGTTATTAAAGGGGGAGCATATAGGTCTTGTTGGAGCTAATGGTGAGGGTAAATCCACATTTATGAATATAATAACTGGAAAGCTTATGCCAGATGAAGGTAAAATAGAGTGGGCAAAAAACATTAAAACAGGTTATCTTGATCAGCATTCGGTTCTTGAAAAGGGTATGACAATAGGTTCTGTTATGAGACAGGCATTTGATGATCTGTTTGATATGGAAGCACGCATGAATGAAATATGCGATAAAATGATGGATGCTGATGAAAAGCAGATGGAAGAATACATGGAGGAGCTTGGTACTATCCAGGATCTTTTAACTAATCATGATTTTTATATGATAGATGCCAAGGTGGAAGAGGTTGCAAGGGCTTTAGGACTGCTTGAGCTTGGACTTGATAAGGATGTTACAGATTTAAGTGGTGGTCAGAGAACCAAAGTGTTATTAGGAAAGCTGCTGTTAGAAAAGCCAGATATACTTTTACTTGATGAGCCTACTAATTATCTTGATAAGGAACATATAGACTGGTTAAAAAGATATCTTTTAGATTATGAAAATGCTTTTATTCTTATATCGCATGATATACCTTTTCTTAACAGTGTTATTAATATAATATATCATATGGATAATCATGAGCTTAACAGATATGTAGGTGATTACAACAAGTTTATGGAAGTATATGAGATGAAGCAGGCACAGCAGAAGGCTGCATATGATAAACAGCAGAAAGAAATAGCTGATCTTAAGGATTTCGTTGCAAGAAATAAGGCAAGAGTTGCTACAAGAAATATGGCTATGTCAAGACAAAAAAAGCTTGATAATATGGATATGATCGAGCTTGCAGAAAAGAAACCAAAGCCGGAGTTTAACTTTAAGATTGCAAGAACACCAGGAAAGTATATATTTACAGCTAAGGATCTTGTTATTGGCTATGATGAACCACTTTCAAAGCCACTTAATTTTGAAATGGAAAGAGGAAAAAAGGTAGTACTCACAGGTGCCAATGGTATTGGAAAATCAACATTGTTAAAAAGCCTGCTGGGAATCATAAAACCGATATCAGGTGAAGTGGTTATTGGAGATTACTTAGAAATAGGTTATTTTGAACAGGAAATGTCTAAAGACATAGATACAACCTGTCTTGAAGAAATATGGCAGGAATTTCCTGGATATACACAGTATGAGGTAAGATCGGCACTTGCCAAATGTGGGCTTACAACTAAACATATTGAAAGTAAGGTCCGTGTGTTAAGTGGTGGTGAGCAGGCTAAAGTCAGGTTATGTAAGCTTATAAACAGAGAATCTAACATTCTTGTTCTTGATGAACCTACTAACCATCTGGATGTTGATGCAAAAGATGAGCTTAAAAGGGCGCTTATTGAATATAAAGGAAGTATTCTTATGGTATGCCATGAGCCGGAGTTTTATGATGGTCTTGCAGATGATGTATGGGATTGCAGCGAGTGGACAACAAAGTTATTTTAGTTATATGTAACGATTAATAATAAGAGGTGGGAATTATGAAGATAGGTATATTTGATTCAGGTATAGGAGGATTATCATTGCTTCATCAGGCAATGATAACTCTTCCTGAGGTTGATTATGTGTTTTATGCTGATGTTGACAATGTTCCATATGGTGAAAAGACTAATGAGCAGATACGTGAATATGTAGACAGAGCAGTAGGCTTTCTTGTAGATAAGGGCTGTGAGGCAGTTGTGCTTGCCTGTAATACTGCTACAAGTGCTGCTATTACATATCTTCGTAATAAATACCAGCTGCCCATCATAGGCATAGAACCAGCTGTTAAACCGGCATGCCAGCATAACAGGGATAAAAGGATAATGGTAGTAGCAACACCTGTCACTGCAGCAGGTGTTAAGCTTAAGAATCTTATAATGAAATATGATATTAATCATAAGGTTGATGTTGTAGCACTTCCAAAGCTTGTAAGATTTGCGCAAAAGGACGAATTTAATTCTGTCAATGTAATGAATTATCTAAACAATGAGTTTGCCGGCTATAACTTTAATGATTATTCTGAGCTTGTATTAGGATGTACGCATTTTAATTACTTTAAGGACTCATTTGCAAAGCTTTTTCCATCTGATATAGAAATAATAGATGGAAATACAGGAGTATCAAATAACCTTAAAAATACACTTAATGCTCGGCTTTCTGCTGGCGGGCAAACGCCTCCTGAAGCGCTTTTGCATGAACGCAGGGACCCCGGAATGAATTTCCCTCCGCACAAGAACAAGAGTAGTCATAGATCTGACTACCCTTGATAAAAATTCTTGTCTGATATACCTTTGTCTCATCCTCAATCTGTCCCTGTACCCGTACTTCGCCCTTCCAGAAGGTATCTACGGACATTTTTATTATTTTCATGAGGATTCCTCCATATTACAGATTACATGTGTTCCGGCGATTCCATTCCGAGCAGATCCATACAGGTATCCAGCACCCGCTTGGTCAGCGTGATCAGGCTGATAAAAGCTGCCTGCTTCGCTGCGTCCTCCTCGGAGAGGATCTTATTTTCCAGATAGAATGCATTAAACGCATCCGCCACTGCCGCCATGTATTGGCAGAGCTTATGCGGCGCCGTCTCGTAGAATGCAGATTCTGTCACCTCGCCGAAACGGCAGAGCGCCATCTGAAGTGCTTTCTCTGTCTCGCTCTCAGCCGGACGGATCGGAACCACTTTAGCATCCGCACCGCGCAGTTCCTTGTATTTCTCCAGAATGGACTTGATGCGGACGATCATATACTGGATATGTGGACCTGTATTTCCCTCGAAGGAAATAAAGCGGTCTACATCGAAAATGTAATCTTTGGTCGCCTGATTCGAAAGATCGGCATATTTAAGTGCCGCCAGACCGACAATCTCCGCCGTGCGTGTCATCTCGTCCGCCGGAACTTTCTGCTTCTCCTGAATCTTCTCATATACCTTCTCATCGATATTCTTGATCAGGTGCTCCAGACGCATAACACCGCCCTCACGTGTCTTGAACGGACCACCGTCCTTGCCGTTCATCGTACCGAAGCCCAAGAAGATCATCGGCGTATCTTCTTTGACGATGCCCGCCTTCTTCGCCACACGGAATACCTGGATAAAATGAAGCTCCTGGCGCTTGTCTACGACGTAAATGTAGCGGTCCGGATGGAAATCCTGCTCACGTTCGATGATCGTCGCCAGATCGGAAGTCGCATACAGCGCCGCACCATCGGATTTGCGGACGATACAAGGCGGATATTCCTTC